>ERZ1292629.540-Hain-H43-01um-R1-540-length-41577-cov-10_pt1 | contig 41577 bp, 59 predicted proteins | sample MGYA00564399_ERZ1292629 | MGnify/ENA primary metagenome ERZ1292629 (study PRJEB36523, sample SAMEA6512636) | groundwater metagenome | collected 2019-01-08 | study: AquaDiva: Metagenomics assemblies of 32 groundwater samples
TAGCGGATGGCGGCGCGGTGGCCGAGACGGTAGATGCAAGGCCGTTGACGCCACCTCGATAGTATGCTATACTCTACGTAACAACTTCCCGGCGGGTTCCTGCCGCCAGTGCGATGCTCTCCGAGGCGGGATGCTGACAAGCACCCCGCTTTTCTGCGTTCTGAGGGGATCGGCAACGGAGCGCCCGCATGCGGATACGCGACGCCAGGGGTGGGGGGCGGGGGCGCACAGGGGGACGATGGCCGAGCGCATCGAGTTCTGGGCGACGGTGGCGCAGGTCAAGACGATGAGCGACGGGGGCCTGCGCGTCGCGCTCGATCTCCCGGAGCACGCTGTCGCCCAGGCGGCAATGCTGATTCAGTGCAAGGCCGCGGGTGCGGTACTCGACGTGACGGTGACACCTCGGGTGGAGGAATGTGGCGGAGCGACAGGTGCAACTCCTCGCAGGCGAGCGGGGAAACAGCGAATCCCGGCCGGCAGTCCAGGCGTGTAACGACTGGCTGCGCATGGGCGCGGGCCGGTCCGTGCCGAGGTTGCTGGCGCGATACCGAAAGATGCCAGAGGATGCCGCGCCCACGCTCTCGCAGGATACCCTCTCGGCGTGGTGCAAGCGCCATAACTGGAAAGAGCGGGCCGATGAATACGATGCCAGAGCCGAGGCCAAGAAGACGGCGACCGCCGATAGGATCATGCACACGGGCCTGGCACGTCCGCACAGCCGCGTGGTCAAGCTTAAGCGCCTGGCCGCGTTCCTGGAGGGACAACTGTACGAGCAGGGCACGGACGGCGTCTACCACAACGTCTGGCTGCCCGATGTGAAGCAGATCGGCTCGGGCGACACGGCTGAGCGCGTGGACCTGGAGAAGTTCAACGCACCGCTCATCGAGCAGTACCGCGCTACGCTGGACGATCTGGCGAAGGAGACGGGCGGGCGGGTGCAGAAGCAAGAGGTAGACGCTAGGTTGCGGCACGAGGGGGCGATCATTGTCAGGTGGCCCGACGGTTCTGACGCTACCGAGCCTCCACCAGCCGGCGCGTGAGGTATGGGACAGCTGCGCGCGCTTCAAGATCGTGGATGCGGGCCGGCGCTGGCGCAAGTCGAGCCTGGGCGCCACCGCCTGCATCGCGTGTGCGGCGCAGGGCAAGCGCGCGTGGTGGGTAGGTCCCACGTTCCCGGTCGCGATGATCGGCTGGAGGATGATTCACGGGCTGGCCGTGCAGGTGCCCGGCGTGGAGGTCAACAAGTCGGAGCTGCGCGTGACGTTCCCGTCCGGCGGGTGGGTGCAGGTGAAGAGCGCCGACAACCCGGACTCGCTGCGCGGCGAGGGGCTGGACTTGGCTGTGCTGGATGAATGCGCCGTGATGAAAGAGGAGGCGTGGACGGCGTCAATCCGACCGGCGCTCTCCGACCGCAAGGGCGGCGCGCTGTTCATCTCCACGCCGCGCGGTCATAACTGGTTCTGGCGCATCTACCAGCGGGGACTGCAGGGCGGGGAGTGGCAGTCGTGGAAGTTCCCGACCGCATCCAACCCGCACATAGACCCGGCGGAGATCGAGGCGGCGCGGCAGTCGCTCCCGGAGCGCATATTCGCGCAGGAGTACCTTGCGGATTTCATCGAGGACAGCGGCGGCGTGTTCCGGCGTGTGCTCGAGGCGGCTACGGTGCCAGCCGACATGCAGCCCGACAAGACGCATCAGTACGCGGGGGGCCTGGATTGGGCGAAAAGCGCCGACTTCTCAGTGATCACGATCCTGGACCTGACGACGAGGCAACTGGTGTTCATGGACAGATTCAACCAGGTGGATTATTCGCTGCAAAAGGGGCGCGTTCAAGCGGCATATGAGCGGTGGCGTCCAGATGTGATTATCGCAGAACGGAACTCGATAGGCGAACCGCTCCTGGAGGATTTACAGCGATTGAATTTGCCAGTCCAGGGATTCATGACCACGAACGCGACGAAGGCGCAGATCATCGAGGGTCTGGCGCTGGCGTTCGAGCGCGGCGAGATCGGCATCCCGAACGATCCGGTCCTGCTGGGCGAGCTGCAGGCCTACGAGATGGAGCGGTTGCCGTCGGGCACGTTCCGGTACTCGGCGCCCGAGGGCATGCACGACGACTGCGTGATGTCGCTCGCGATGGCGTGGTACGCGGCGAGCGGCCCCTATGGGGTGGACACGATGGAGAGCATTTACCGATGAAATGGCGATGCTAGACCGCACGAGTGATCTGAGCAGCGTCCTGTTTGAGCAGCGCGTGCTGGACGATGAGCAGCAGCGTCTTGCGCAATACGCGCTGAACTGGCGCTACTACAACGGCGACCAGAAACGTCACCTGAAAGTAAAGCAAGGCCAGCCGGACGACAACGTCACGATGAACCTGGCGCGCCTGGTCGTGAACAAAGGCGCCGCATTCCTGTTCGGCAAGCCCGTGGACTTTGAGTTGGAGGAGGGTACGGACTCGCCTCCGGAGCAATACCTCGACGATGTGTGGCAGCAGAACCGGCGGTCCACACTGCTCAACAAGCTAGCAACCAGCGGTGGCGTGTGCGGGCATGCGTTCGTCAAGATCGTACCGGACGGGATCCGGCCGCGCGTGGCGCGGCTCGTGGGCCTTGACCCGGCGTATGTGCGCGTGGCGTACTCGGACGATGACATCGCCGACGTGTACCGCTACCGCATACAGTTCGTGGCGCTGGGGCGGGACGGCAAGGCGGTAAACCGCCGGCAGGACATCGAGCGTGACGACGCCGGGCGCTGGACGATCACGAATTGGATCGCGCGCGGCGGTGGGCGCTGGGAGCCGGACGGTGAGAACTGGAAGCCGGCCTGGCGCTGGCCCTGGCCGCCGATCGTGGACTGCCAGAATCTGGTAAACCCGCACGAGTTCTATGGACTGAGCGACCTCGAGGACTTGCCGCTGCAGGACGCGCTCAACTTTACCGCGTCAAACGTGCTCCGGATCCTGCGCTACCACGCACATCCGAAAACCTGGGGGAAGGGGATCGGCAAGACGGACATCGAGGTCAGCGCGGACGACGTGCTGCTGCTCCGCAACGAGAAGGGCGAGCTGCACAACCTGGAGATGCAGAGCGACCTGGGGTCGAGCCTGGAGTACCTGCGTGAGTTGCGCAACGCGTTTCTGGCTGGCGCTCGGGTGCCCCGGTTGGACCCGGCTCAGGTGAACGTGGGCGCGCTGAGCGGGTTCGCGCTCAAGGTGCTTTATGGCGACCTGCTGGAAAAGACCGGCGTCAAGCGCTGCACGTATGGCGACCTTTTGCAGGAGCTGAACCGGCGGCTGTGCGAGCTGGGCGGGTTCGGACCGGAGCGCGTGACGGCGCTGCACTGGCAGGACCCGCTGCCGGAGGACGAGCAGTCGGAGATGACACGGGACAAGTTCGAGAGGGACTATGAACTCGCGAGCCTCGAGACGGTGCGGGCGCGGCGGGGGCTGGACCAGGAGGTGGAGTCCGAGCGCATCGAGGCGGAGGCGGCGGCGTCGGGCAACATCGGGGCGCTGCTGCTGCGGCAGTTTGAGACACAGCGCGCTGGCGGGGCGCCAGGCGCCTCGAGGTAGCGGTGGCGGAGCCGATCCAGGACATCATCGCGCAATTCCAGGCGGAGATCGCGGCGGAGGAGGCGGCAGCGGCGCAACGGCTGCTCGACGCGTACACGCGCATCTACGGCAAGCTCCAGACCGAGGTCAACGAGCTCGTGGCGGAGCTGGGGACGGCGATGGCGGACGGGCAGACGATCACCAAGGCCGAGTTGTACCGGTCCGTGCGTTACCAGCGGCTGATCGAGCAAACACAGATCGAGATGCAGAAGTACGCGGCGATCCTGGAGCACGAGGTAGCGCGGGCGCAGCAGGCGGCAGCGGAGAAAGCGCTCGCGGACTCGACGGCGATGGTGCAAGCGCAACTCGCCGGCATTCCGGAGCCGATCCGCGGGCAACTGTTGGCGACGTTCAACCAGATGCCACGGGACGCGATCCAGGCGATGGTGGGGGCGCTGCAGGAATCCTCGCCGCTGAACGGTCTGCTACAGACGTTCGGGGCGGACGCGGCGAAGGGGATTGGGGATGCGCTGGTGGATGGGCTGTTGCGAGGAGACAACCCGCTCGAGGTGGGCGCGCTGATCCGGCGCGAGTTCGGGGTGCCGCTGACGCGTGCGCTGACGATCTCCCGTACGGAGATGCTGCGGGCGTACCGCATGGCGACGTGGAGCAACTATCGGAACAATGCCGGGGTGGTGCGGGGGTGGCGCTGGTTCGCGCAACTCGACAACCGGACGTGTTTTCCCAGGGGCACGCTGATTGCCACGGAACGGGGCGCCGTCTCGATTGAGCACGTGCGCGTTGGGGATAGGGTGTTAACCCACACGGGGACATATCGGCGGGTAAGTGAGACGATGCGCCGCAATTACCGAGGTTCTCTGATGCGAGTGACGGCGGGCGATCGCGCCGTGCGTTGCACGCCGGAGCACCCGTTATTGATCCAGAGGCATGGACAGTTGAAGTGGGTAGAGGCCCGCTACGTCCACTTGACCGATGGCGTGTGCTGCGATGCTGATGGCAGCTCTGACGTAACTGACCATGTGCTGAGTCAAGGCTCCATAGAGTCCGGTGTCTGGAATGCGGACAACGGTGTGGCCGTGGGTTTGGAGCCACAGCGTCTTGCGGGTATCGCGCTCTCGCACAGATTTGAGGTTGTGCCAGTAAGCGCCGTCGATTTCGAGGACGGTATCGATGTCGGGCAGGTAGAAGTCAACGGGATAACGCCATCCGGGGAAAGCGTGTTCCTGCAGGAGACGGACGCCCAGCGCTTCAAGGGCGGCGTGGGCATTTCGTTCGGGTTCAGTCTCGCCCGTATGTGCACGATAGCACCGGAACGAGCAGAAGGTCTTGTCATAGGCCGGCACGGTGCGGAAGTCCTTCCCGCAGGTAGGACAAGTCTTGATGATGGGCGGACGCCTGCAGGTCTCGGAGCAATGTTTGCGGCGAGGATCCTCCGCTCTAAAGATTTGGCCGCATCGTTGGCAGGTTTTGTAAAGGGTTTTGCTGCGCGCGCACTCGATCGAACAGTGAGTGAACCGGGGGGTGTTGCTCTTGGCTACGGTGAACACCTTGCCACATTCCGGGCACGTTTTCGAGACCGTGCGGGAAAGATGCAAGCACTCCTTCGAGCAATGAACATGCGGGCGAGACGCGCCGGTCTGGAACTGGTGACCGCACTGGGGGCATACGCGCGTGAGTTTCGGAGCGGCGCTGTGGCCGTGCTTGGTGTGCGGATGCCGTTGCTGGAAGCTGGCGTAGCAGTTAGAGGAGCAGAATTTGCCGCCACCTCGTTTCACGGTTCTGGGCGACACATGGAATGGATTGCCGCACTCGATGCACGTCCTATCCATGCAGATAGTATATCACGTATGGCAACCCGTAGTCAAGTTGTTTACAACTTGGAAGTGGAGACGGATCACACGTATGTAGCCAACGGCATCGTGGTGCACAACTGCATGAGCTGCGTCGCCCAGCACGGGACGCTGCACACGCTGGACGAGACGCTCGACGATCATCCTGCCGGCCGCTGTGTGATGCTCCCGGAAACGGTGAGCATGGCGGAGCTGGGGCTGGATGTACCGGAGACGCGGATGGAGATCGAGTCGGGGGAGTCGTGGTTCCGCGGACTGCCCGAGGTAGAACAGCGCGCGATGATGGGCCCGGGCAAGTTCGACGCCTGGCGGTCAGGGCGCTTCGAGTTCTCGGCGCTGAGCCGGGAATCTCACAGTGACAAGTGGGGACGAATGTTCTCGGAGACCAGCTTGCGGGACCTGCTGGCCCCGGCGGCATAGCGAATCATACGGGACGCGCCCGGTTCAACGCGGAGGGAGAAATGGACAAGGACGACAAGACTCAGCAGGGCACTACTGGCACCGACCAGGACAAAACGGGAACCGCCCAGGACGCAGCCAAGGCGTTCAGCCAGGCTGACGTGGATCGCATCGTCAAGGAACGCCTCGAACGCGAGCGAGGCAAGCACAGCGACTATGATGCGCTGAAATCGGCGGCGGCGAAATGGCAGGAGGTTCAGGACTCGCAGAAGACGGAACTGCAGAAGGCGATGGAGAAAGCAGCCGAGCTCCAGGAGCAGAACGCGAGGCTGAGCCAGGAGCGAACAGAACTGCTGATCCGGAGCGCTGTGGTGGCCGAGGCGAGCAAGCTGGGCTTTGTAGATCCGGGCGACGCCTATCGGCTCGTGGACCTTGCCAAGATCAAGATCACCGACGGGGGCGAGGTACAGGGGGCGGCGGAGGCGCTCGGAGAGATCGCGCAGGCGAAGCCGTACCTGCTGGGCAGGGGTGGCAGCGGAGTGGGGGCGACGAATCCAGCGCGTGGCGGCGCGCAGCAGGGTGAGACTGACGCGGACAGGCGCGAGCGCCTGTTCGGGCGCGGACAGTCCGTCCTCGGTCGCGCCACTGGCGGTGGAGTCTACCGCCCTGTTCTGAAGGAGCAATGAATCGAGGTGAAAGATGACGACAGGAGTTTCGCGAGTAACTGACCTGAATAGTTACTTCGCCAACATCTATGAGGATGCGGTGTTCGTCGCCCGTGAGCAGAACATCGCGACCCGGCTGGTGCGGGTGTTCACCGACGGCAACGGCGACCAGACGCGCACGGTGACCACGTATCCCACCATCACGCCGATCTCCGTGGCGGAGACGGACGACTTTGCGGCGCCGACTCGGTTCGACAAGGCGCTCCTGGCGACGTTGACCCCTGGCGAGATCATGTCTCAGGCGATCCTGACTGACCGCCGGATCGAGACCGATCCGCAGAATGCCAGGCAGGATGCCTCAACCGAGCTGGGCGCCGGCGCGGCGACCAAGATCGACACGGACCTGCTCGGCAACTTCAACTCGCTGACCGGCGGGACGGTCGGCGCATCCGGCACCACCATGATCTGGGGGTACCTGTTTGCCGCGATGAGCATCCTGCGCGCGGGCAAAGTCCCGCGGCCCTACTACTGCGTGCTGCATCCGTATCAGTGGCATGATCTGGCGAAAGTCGCCGCGGTGGCTGGCACCGTGACCAATGCGCCCGATTTCCAGGATGCGGTCATGCGGTCGTTCTGGGTCAGCAACGTCGGTGGACTGGACGGAGTCTTTGTCTCTGCAAATGTGGAGACGAGCGGGACGGACGCCTACGGAGCGGTGTTCAACCCCAACGCGATCGCGTTCGACCTGAGACGCGACCTGCGTCTCGAGCCGGAGCGTGACGCATCGAAGCGCGCGTGGGAACTCAACCTCACGGCGTTGTATGCGCATGGGGTCTGGCGTCCTCTCTGGGGCGTCCAGATTCTCACCGACATCACGACGCCGACGAGCTAGGGGGAGGTGAGAAACGATGTTCAACTATGATGATGTCAAGTCCGTCACGGTGCACGTGGGCGATCCCACGACGGACGCGGCGATCCCGATCTGGTGTGTGCCAAGCGAGGTGTCGAAGGTCGAGATTCTCCGCGCGTGGGTCGTGCCCCATATCACCCTAGCGGCCGGGACTGCCAACTACTACCAGGTGGGCCTGGTCAACGGCGGCACGGCGGGAGATGGCACGGCGGTCATGGCGGCGCAGATTGGTGGCACCGCGGCAGGCGGAACGGCGCCAGGCTGGACGGTGGCGACGCTGTACCCGCTGACCATCGGCGGGGACGGCACGCTGACCGCCGGACAGTGGCTCGTGGTGGACTATGACGAGACGGGCACGGTGGCCCACCCGCTTTCAGTCCACTTTGAGTACGTACACGGCGTGACCTCGTAGCGGATTGGCTCGGTGAAGCGCACGGCTAGGCTTGCAACCGAACGGGGGACGCCTCCGCCCCCTGCCGTGCGCTCGTGGAGGCTGGTGCATGCGGAGGAGGATGCATGAGTCTCCGAATACTTTGGCATAGTAACGCGCCGTGGGTCAGCACGGGCTACGGCAATCAGACGCGCCTGTTCGTGCCGCGCATTCAGGCGCTGGGGCACGAGGTGGTCCTGAGCAACTTTTACGGGCTGGCGGGCGGCGTTCTGAATCTGGATGACAAGACGAAGTGCTTGCCGTGCGGGATGAACCCGTGGGGCAACGACGTGCTGGCGGCGCACGCGGCACATGCGAAGGCGGACATTGTGATCACGCTGATGGACGCGTGGGTGCTGTCGCCGGAGGCCACCAGCAAGGTGCGCTGGTGCCCGTGGGTGCCGGTGGACCACGACCCATGCGCTCCGCCGGTGGTGACCGCACTCAAAAGCGCCTGGCAACCGATCGCATACTCAAAGTTCGGCCAGGCGAAACTGAAAGAGGCCGGGTTCGATCCGCGCTATGTGCCGCATGGAGTGGACACAAAGGCATTTCGCCCGATTGACCGGAGTGAGTGCCGCAAGGCGCTGAAGTGGAGTGAGAGCGCGTTCATCGCCATGATGGTGGCGGCCAACAAGGGCACGCCAAGCCGCAAGGCAATCCCAGAGGTACTCGTTGCCTGGCGCCATTTCGTGGAGAGACATCCGGACTCGCTACTCTACTTGCATTGCTGGCCCACGCCGGAGATGCAGGGCGTAAATGTCCCGGAGATTTTGCAGAACCTCCATATGCCCGATAAGGCCGTGCTCCTGGCCGATCCGTACTACACCATGATCGGATACCCAGAGTCGTTCTTGATCAATGTCTACAACGCAGCTAACGTGCTGGTGAACCCGTCCTATGGCGAGGGTTTTGGCATCCCGATCCTGGAGGCCCAAGCCTGCGGGACGCCGGTGATCGTCGGCGAGAACACCAGTATGCCGGAGCTGCGGTTCGCGGGATGGAGTGTCAAGGGGCAGCCGATCTGGAGTCCGCAGGGGTCGTGGCAGTTTGTACCCAACATCCCGCAGATCGAGCAGGCGCTGGAAGCGGCCTGGATGAAGCGCGAGAATCAGCAGGTGCGGCAGCAGGCGCGGAGGGGCGCCGAGAGGTATGACGCGGATCGCGTGGCAGCCAACTACTGGAAGCCACTGCTGGAGGAGATCGAGCAGAACATCCATGTCGGCGGCGAGTTGCAGATGGTCGATCTCAAGGCGGCGTCGTGAAAGTGCAACTGCTTATGCCTCCCGTTCATCACTACGCTGGCGTTCACTATAGGCTCAATCCTGGTCTTGCGTTGCCGATCCTGGCCGCTATCCTGGAGGCGGCTGGGCATCGCACGGAGGTGTGGGACCTTGAGGCGATGGCGGCGACGCCGGCGGGGTTGCGTGCCGCCTATGCCGGGCACCGCGACAAATGGCCGGACGCGGTGGGGATCACGTGCACGACGCACAACCGTCGTGGGGTCGGGGACGTGATCGCCAGCCTGCGCGAGATCGGATTCGACCGGCGCATCGTGCTGGGCGGCCCGCACGCGACGGTGGACCCGGAATCGGTGCTCGCGCTGGGCGCGGATGCGGTCGTGACCGGGGAGTGCGAGGGAAACGTGGGGGCGATCTTCGAGGGCACGGAGCGTGGGGTCATCGCGGGGAAAGCGCTCCCGATCGAGCAGATCCCGGGGCCGCTGTGGGCGCGACAGGAGCCGAAGCCGGCGCGGTACGCGGGCAATCTCCCCAAAGTGGGGCATCCGGAGGGCATAGCCATGTGGAGCCGTGGGTGTCCACATGGGTGCATCTTCTGCGGCAACCCGGTTTTCGGGCACCAGCGCATCCGCCGGCGGCCTCCGGCACGGATCGTCGAGGATATGGCGGCACTCAAGGCGCTGGGGGTCCAGTCCGTGTTTGTGTATGACGATGAGCTGGTGGGAACCGGCGCCAGAGGCGACGCGTGGCTCACTGAAGCGTGCGAGGCGGTGGCGCCGCTGGGATTGACCTGGAAGTGTCAGGGTCGGTGCACGGCCAAGTTGACGCGAGACGTGCTGGACGCCATGCACCGGGCCGGCTGCCGTGCGATCATGTGGGGAGTGGAGTCATTCAGCGATGCGGTCCTGCAGGCGATTCACAAAGACACGACTGAGGCGGACGTGTGGCACACGCTCCGACTGGCGAAAGACGCGGGTATCGGAAACTGGCTTTTCCTTATGGTAGGGAACTATCGTGAGACCGAGACGGAGCTGGCGTACACCGAGAGACGGCTTGCCGAGGCGACGCGCGCCGGTCTTGTGCAGTGGCGGCAGGTGACGGTGTGCACTCCGGAGCCGGGGACGCGCCTGTGGGAGTTGGCTCGCGAGGGGGGATGGTTGGTCGAGCCGCCGGACACCGGACCGCAGATGAATCAGGTATATGCTCCGACGCCGTGGCTGAGTGCCCCATTGCTGCGGCGATGGAAGGTTCGCCTGGAAAACGCGGGGGTGGGGGCATGAAGGCATTGGTAACTGGGAGCGCCGGGTTCATTGGCGGGCACCTATGTGACCGGCTGCGGGTGCACGGCTATACGCCGGTAGGGTATGACCTGCGCGATGGTGATGACGTGATGGACGGAGAGCGCCTGATAGCTCGGGCGCGCGGTTGTGATGCGATCTTCGACTGCGCCGGTGTCCTGGGCACGGCGGAGACGTTCGCCGACCTGGAGCGCACGGTGGATGTGAATATCCGCGGGACGCTGCGCGTGCTCGAGGTGGCGTCGGCGCTGCGCATTCCGCTGGTCTATCTATCACTGAAACAGACGTGGCATAACCCGTACATGATCACGAAGCGCGCCGCGACCGAGTTCTGCCAGATGTACGGCGAGTACCACGGCCTGCCGGTGGTGGTGATCCGGGGCCTGAACGCATACGGTCCCGGGCAGCATTGGGGCCGGGTGCGAAAGGTCGTACCGACGTTCATCGTACAGGCGCTGCAGGGTGAGCCGCTGGTCGTGTATGGGAGTGGAGAGCAGGCGGCGGATTTCGTCTACGTCAGCGACATGGCGGAGGTGATGGTGCGCGCGTTGGAGCGTGCCTGCTGGGGCCATGTATTCGACTGCGGGACGGGCATCTCGACCTCCGTCAACGAGTTGGCGGGGCTGGTCATTGAGCTCGCGGGGGGATCGTCGCGCCTGCAGTACGCGCGAATGCGACAGGGAGAGCCGCAGGAATCCGCGCAGGTGGCGGAGACCGCACCGATGCGAGATCTACTGGGCTTCGTGCCGGATGTGCCGCTGCGCGAGGGGATGGCGGCGACGGTCGCCTGGTACCGCGCGCACTGGCGCGAGACGGAGGTGGCGGCGTGATGCGACTCGGCATCGGCATCCTGGGCTGGAACCGGCCGTACTATCTGATCGAGACTCTGCGGGCGCTGCGAGACAACGATCTGACCGACTGTGACGCGCATCTGTTCCAGGACGGCGCGGTCTGCCGCGTGACCGGCGCGGTGCGCGCCGAGGCGCGCGACATCGAGGCAGATGTCGCAGTATTCCGCGCGATGCTCCCTGGCGGGACCATCCACCAGCATGAGCAGCGCGTGGGGATTGCCGAGAATCGACTCGCGCAGCTGGGATACCTGAGCGAGCACTATGACCTGTGGCTGGCGCTGGAAGACGACGTGGTGGTCTCGTCGCAGTATGTGGCGCTGATGCGCAATCTCCTGGAGGATTGGGCCGGCCGCGACAACGTTGGGGCATTCAGCTCGCCGCTGTGGGCGGAACAGGCAGTGCAGGAGCGGTTGGGTTACCACGTTTCCGAGCGCCCGAACGGACCGGTGAGCGTGCTGGCGACGCGCACTCCCTGGTTCGCCCCTGTGCTGGATCGGTTCCGGCAGTACTGCGAGGTCATTCGCCCCTACGAGTACCGCGATGGATGGCCGGAATACCAGACGGCGGTGCGGCAGTTGTTCGGTGGCCAGAACATTGTCGTATCGAGTGACGGGACGTTGATATGGGCGTTTCAGGCATCGGGCCGGAGACTGTGGGGCGTAGTCTCGACGCGGGCGATCACGCTGGGGCGCGATGGTACACACATGACGCCGGAGATATACCAGCGGGTCGGATACGCGGCAGGCGTGGTGCATCAGCATCCGGAGGAACTGGCGGTGCCGTTCGTGGATGCGACACCGCTATGACAGTGCGCCACTGGCTGATCAATCCCACCTGGCGGTGCCAGAATCACTGTTCGTACTGCTGGCTGAACGGGAGTGTGCGCACGCGCCCGGAGATGATGCGCGCGCAGGAACGCCCGCTGGCGGACTGGGTTCATGCAATCCAGCGGGACAGGATCGAGATCGTGGACATCGCCGGCGGCGAGCCGCTGCTGCTGGGCTGGCTGGCTGGGCTACTCGATATGTGCCCGCAGACCGTTTTCGGCTTGAGCACGAATGGCCTGGACATGCGGGCGCTGCGCGTATTGTCCGCACAGCCGCATCCGAATCTGGTGGCGATCAATGTGAGCTACCACCCGGACACCGCACAACGGTTGCCCGACTATGACGCGCGCTGGCAGGGCGCGGTGCTGCTCCTGCGGGACATGAGCCTACCGGTGCACTGCAACGTCGTGATGTACCCGGACGTGGTGGAGCGGTCCGAGCGGATGCTGGCGTGGATGCGGCAAAAGCAAATTCTGCACGAGTTGTCGCCGTATGAGGACGTGGGGAGCCTCGGCATTCCACAGGCAACGGGTCTGTGCTGCCAGGGCGGGGTCAACCATATGACGGTGGCGCCTGACGGCAGCGCGTGGCCCTGTCTGAGCACGCTACGGAGTCCATACGCGGCGAGCATGTGCCTGGGGAACTGGCTCGATGGCATGATTGACCTGTCGCGCAAACCGCAGCCGTGCCACCTGCAATGCGTGGATTATTTCGTCTTGCCGAGTCAGCATAGCGCAGGAGATATGTGGCGGATCGAGGCGAAGCCATGCGCATCATGATCGCTCACTACAACCCGACGCAGGGCGGCGGCGCCGAGAGCGCAGTGCGGGATCAGGCGGAGGCGCTGCGCAGGTTGGGCCATGACGTGCATGTGGAATTCGTCGATCCGATCCGGGCATATATTCAGCAACGGCCCGACATCGTGCATTTCCACACGATTCATGTGGGCTGGCATCTGACACCGCTGCAATGGGCACAGGCGCAGGGAATACCGCATTGCATCTCACTGCATGACTACTGGCCGTTTTGTGGGACGCGGATGCTACTCAAGGCGTTCGACCGGCCGTGCGCGGCTGTGGACGGTGTCTGTGACGGAGATTGCAGCGGCGCCCCGGCGGATCAGTCGGTACGGCCGATGGTCAATGAGTCACCGGTCGTGACCTTCAACGAGCACAGCGCCGCGATCCTGCGGCGGCACGGTGTCCGAGTGGACGTGGTAATCCCGCATGGGATCGACACGGGGTTCTTCTCGCCCCCACAGCATGGGGCAGGGGGGCGCCCGGGACCGGTGCAGATCATCACCACCAGCGCGTGGCCGGAGTACCCGACCAAGGGGATGCACGTACTGCGGGCGGCGTTGCGGCTCGCGGGACTGAACGCGAAACTGGTCGCGCATGTGCCGCGAGAGCAGGTGCGCGACGAGTTGCGCAACGCCAGCGTCTATGTGTTCCCCTCGTGCTATGAGGAGACGTGGGGCCTCGGCCTTACTGAGGCGATGGCATGCGGGCTGGCGTGCGTATCGAGCGACGTGTGCGGTCCGCGAGAGCAGCTCACCGGTGAGCCAGAGCGCGGGATACTAGTGCCGCCGCGGGATCCGGAGGCGCTGGCAGGTGCCCTGAAGCGGCTGGCGTTCGACCCGGATCTGCGTGACCGGCTGGGCGCCAACGCGCGAGCATGGACCGCGGAGCACTGCACGCTCGAGCGCATGGGGCGGGACTATGAAGCGTTCTACAGGCAGGTGATCGATGGCCGTGCGTAGCGGGATGGCGGACCTGATCGTGAGCTGGCGGTTGCTAGTCAATGACGCCGGCACCGCGACGTGGAGCAATCAGCAGGCGCAGGACATTCTCGATGAGCACCAGACGCGCGTGTGGCGCGAGCCGCTGGAGATGGAAAAGACGTACACCAGCGGCACGAGTTATGTATACAAAGTCTACCACTCGCGCTACCGCAATCTGGAAGCGGGCGGCAGTGCCTATTTCCAGGTCGAGGACTCGGCCGGTTCCCAGCGCGGGACGGCGGACTTTACGGCGGATTATATCCGTGGGGTCGTCACGATGACCGCCGACCAGGTAGGCACGGCACTGTACCTGAGCGGCTACGCTTACGACCTGCACGGCGCGGCGGCGGATGGGTGGCGTCAGCAGGCGGGGAACGTGGCCGGATACTACTCCTTTGAGGCGGACGGGCACCGACTGAGTCGGAGCGACTGGTTCAAGCACTGCATACAGATGGCGTCCCTGATGGATGCGCAGGCGCAGCCGGTGAGCGTGAGGGCGTGGCGCAATGGCGACTTTGACCGCGAGTGAACTGAGCGCAATGCGTGATCACGTGGAAGCGCACCTGCCGGATACGTGCGAGATAGACTATGTGACGCGCACGAGCGACGGCGCCGGCAGCTGGACGGAGGCATGGACGGCGCGCGGGACGGCAATCCCCTGCCGCCTGGCGCATACGCGCATCGAGCGGTTCGAGGGAGTGCGGCTGAGCCAATTGCGGGAGGGATACACCTGGGTACTGACCGTGGCGCACGACCAGACCGTCGCGCTGACTGACCGGGTGATCGCGGGAGGCAACACGTACCAGGTGGTGCAGGTGAATATCGGGGATAGCGAGATCGTGGGGACGCGGGTGGAGCTACAGAGGGCGGCATGAGCGTTGTGATCATCACCGACATGGCGCGGCTGGATGAGCTGATCCGCAAGTGCGTGGGGAAGCCGGTGCGGATCCTCCATGACGGCGTCAACTATGGCATCTACCAGGAGTTTGGGACGCGGTACATGGCAGCGCACCCGTTCATGACGCCGGCGCTGGTGGCGGTGGCGGAGCCGCTGGCCCAGGGATTCAAGCAGATGGCGAACCTCGAGGACGCGGACCGCTTCGTGGAGAAAGTCGCGCGGGACGCGGAGGGGATCGCGAAGGCAAACGCACCGGTGCGCACCGGTGCGCTGCGCAACAGCATCGCCGTTCACAGGCCGGAAGAGATGGGACTGCCGGGCGATGAGTGACGTATACGGGGCGATGGGGAGCGCGCTGTACTCCGCGCTCGCGGCGGGGACGGCGCTGGTATCAGCGTTGGGCGGCACGGCGATTTACGACTCGGTGATACCGCAGGTGGGCGGGACGCGGTTCGTCGTATTCCAGCCCCAAGCGGGGGGGGAGGATAATACCTCGCCCAGACGTGCGCGTACATGCTGGTACTTTGTGAAGGCCGTGTCATCGGTGGGGGCGCAAAACGCAGGGGTGATTGACGGGCTCGTGGATACCCTGCTCCACGAGGCGACCCTGACGGTGACCGGGTGGGGCAACTATCGGACGACTCGCGAGTCCGACGTTGCCTACGTGGACGACACGGCGGGCCAGTTGTGGTGGCACCGTGGCGCTCTGTATCGGGTGCGGATTGCAGAACCGTAGGATGCGATGATGATGGAGGGTTAGCTATGGCAAATACTGGCAGAGTCACTGGGCAGAACGTCTTTCTGTCGCTCGCGGGTGTGGACCTCAGTCCGGATTTCACGAAAGTGAGTATCAAGGACGAGGCGAACATGATCGACGTAACAGCGGCGGATGAGACGTTTCACTACTACCTGACTACGCTGCGGGACGGGTCCCTGGATTTGGAATGCTTCTATGACGGGGCCACGACCACGGTCTGGAACGCCGTGGCGCCTGGCACGGCCGGCACGCTGATCGTGGGACCGAAGGGCACGGCGAGCGGGAACCCGAAGTGGACGTGGACGCGGGCGCTGCTGAAAAGCCGGAACGTTGACATGCCGTTCAATGATAGCGTGACGGTGAAGGCGACGATGCAGTTCTCCTCATTGGTCACTGAAGCAACTTACTAGCAGGCGGGCGGGGCGGGCGGGATACCCGCCCCGCATTTATACAAAGGAGGCGGAGGCGATGCCGGTTATCGAGGTTGGGGAGCACACAATCACATTGCGTGACGTATTGCCCGCGAAGGAGAACTGGGACCTGGTAGAGACGGTACGTGGGTTTGCGGGCAAGATCGAGTACGACGCTGCGGTGAACCTGTGCAGCCGAACGGTCGAGTCCTGGGACTTTGCTGGCGATCCGGCAAACCCAGTGACGTACGAGAGTATGGACCTGATGGATGTGCTGGCAATCACCGGCGTGGTGGCAGACGCGCTGGGCAAGCGCCTGCGAGTCTCAAAAAACTTGACAAGGCCGCCTACCTCGCCCTAAAGTTCGACCAGCCCATGCCGTGGGCGGTGATGCGGTGGCTGCTGGCGGAGCGGATGCACTGGACGCTGGACTATGTGGACGGGCTGGATATGGGCGAGGTGGTGGATGGCCTGCGAGTGATGCGGGGTCAGAAACTGGCGAGTGAGTAGAATCCGATGGCGATAGGTGGAGCGGCTGTCCTGATCGCGAGCCTCTACGCGAAGATCGGCGCGGATCTGAGCGAGTTGTACGCTGGGCTGAATGAAACGCGTGGGCGCCTGGCGGTCGCGGGCGAGCAAATGACCAGCCTGGGCCATACTCTTACGCTCGGGCTGACGCTGCCCATCATCGGAATCGGCGTAGCTGCGGTGAAATCGGCGTCGGATCTCGATACGCAGATGCGGAACATCCAGAGCATCTCGAAAGATACCGACGACGTAATCGCAGAGTTGTCGAAAACATTCGTGGATATGTCTACGGACATAACCGCCACGACGGACAGCGCGCGGAACCTCGCGGAAGGGTTTTACTTCGTCTACTCGGCTGGGTTCGCCGGCGCCGATGCTATGGACGTTCTCTCTGCGGCAACGCTGGCGGGGTCCGCTGGGCTCAGTACCACGAAGATCGCTGCGGAAGCTCTGACCGCGACACTCAATGCCTATGGCCTAAAGGCCTCAGAGGTCGGACATGTCTCTGATGTGCTATTCCAGACCGTCAACCTGGGCGTGCTGACGTTCGACGATCTGGCGGTCCAGATTGGTGATGTGGTCAACACCGCGGCCACCGCTGGGATATCCATCGAGGATCTTGGCGCCGCTATCGTCACGCTCACCCGCGTGGGCATCACGGCGCCAGAGTCTATGACAGCGCTCCATCAATTCCTCCTCGCGTTCATCGACCCGTCCGATAAAGCTGCTGCTGCGGCGGAGGAACTGGGCATAGACCTCAGCGCAGCATTCCTGCAGGCCAACGGGCTCTCTGGCGCGATCCAGATGCTGAACGAGAAGACGGGTGGCGCCATCGAGCCGATGGCCAACCTCTTCCAGAACGTGCGGGCCCTGAAAGGGGCGTTGGCGCTAACGCGGGAGGAAGGGCAGCCGTTCGCCGATGTGATGATCCAAATGGCCGACTCGTCGGGGGCGGCGCAGTTGGCGTTCGAGCAGCAGACCAAGAGCTTTGCATCGCAAGCGGCCAGTTTCAGGAACAGCGTCACAGAACTGGGAGTTCAACTCGGCAATCTCCTGATGCCGATGATTCTGGATTTCGTGAATAACTATATCAAGCCCGCGGTGGAATGGTTTAGTGGTCTGGATGAGGGCACCAAACGTTGGATCATCACGGCGGCGCTACTGGCGGCAGCGTTGGGGCCAGTGCTGTCAGTGCTGGGACCTATCGTCACTCTGCTCGCTGCCCTCGGCCCGGAGGGCCTGCTGGTGCTGGGCGCTGCCGCGGGTATGGGCGTGGTAGCGCTGCAGGTAGCGGCGCACTGGACGGAGATCAGCACCTTCCTGCGCGACAGCGAGACGGCGATCCGAGGATTCTTCACGGCTCTACCCACATGGTTAAACACGAAATTGGCCGAGGTGAGCAGCCTATCTCACGTCTGGTGGTCCGTGATTGGCGGCAAGGTGACGAATTTCCTCAGCGGAGTTGGTGTGGACCTCCGCAACTGGATCAATAGCATCCCACGGTGGTTTGACACAAAACTCGCGGAAACGGCGGGCTTGGCGCACGCCTGGTGGGGCGTGATCGCGAGCAAAGTGACTGGGTTCGTGAACGGGACGCTAGGAGAGCTCGGGCGGTGGGGTACGAGTCTCTGGACGGGCCTCAATACGAAGCTCGCCGAGATCAGCACGCTATTTCACAACTGGTGGGCGGCGATCGGCGGAAAAGTGACCGGTTTCGTAACCACCACATGGGGAGCTCTCGATGGCTGGTACCGCAGGAACCGGGAGGCGGCGTTTAACACATTCCCCGGTCTGGAGAAGCTGTACGACAATTTCTGGAGCGCGATTGGGCGGAAGATCGAGGATTTCCTGCACAATGCGGCGGAGCCGTTTGTCAAGACGTGGGAGGGGATCAAGACCGCATGGGCGCCGCGGCTGACAGAGGCACAGACCGCAGTCACCACGATGGTAGGACAGGTGCAGACTGCGATCACCGGCCTGGCGGGCAACGTGAGCACCTGGATCGGCACGAATGCAACGCGGGTAGCCGCTATCGGCACCGAGTTCATGGCGAAAGTGCGCAGTGGGGTAGAGGGCGCGGTGGGGTCGGTGCGCGATGGCGTGGTGAGCGTAGTAGATCGCGTCTGGGAGTGGATTCAGGGCAACGCGGCACGAGTGCAGAACCTGGGAAAAGAGCTGATCAACAAGGTCTCGGCCGGAGTAGCGGACAACGTGGGAGCCGTCGCCGCGCCATTCACCGGAGTGATCGACAGCGTGGCGGCAACGTTTTCTAGCGCGTGGCAGCGGCTGAAGAACTTGGGCGGGACGATCGTTGCCGGGATCACACAGGGCGTGGAGGAGACCCTGTCGAGCATCACGAACAAGGTAGGTGAGGTGATCGACCGGATATTCCAGTGGTTCAGCGACCGCTGGGCCAGCGTGAAGAACATCGGCCGCTATATCGTCAGTGGCATCTTGCAAGGGGTAAACGAGGCCTGGGGAGACTTTACCGAGGCACTGCGGAAACTCGTGCAGGCTGTGATTGACTGGCTGAACGATGTTCTCGACATCTCCTCGCCGAGCGGCGTCACGATGGAGATCGGGCGGCAGATGGTAGCAGGGCTGGTGGTGGGCCTCATGGGGCGCCAGGGCTGGCGAGACGTGGGCAGGGCGGCGCGGCGACTCGCCACGATGATCGAGGAGACAGTACGAGAAGACCTGGGTATCCACTCGCCGTCGTCGGTCGCGGGGGAGATGGGCGCGCAGACCGCCGCGGGACTGGCTCAGGGACTCTCCGCATTCAGCGCTGGCTCGTGGATCGACTCGATTCTGTCTGGGCTAGAGACGGTGTGGGGTGCGTTGACATCGTGGGCGGATCGGTTCTCAGCCTACATGGCGGCTGTCGGTGAGTCGGGCGCTATCGCGCTGGCTCACGCGGTGCACGATGGCCTAGCTAAGGCGTTTGCCGATCCAGGACCAGCGCCATCCGACCTCGCCAAATTCAAGGCATGGCGGGAATCGCTGGCGAACCTGTTCCTGTTCGGGCTGGTGACGCCCCAGATCACGGAGCGCTTTGGTTTGCAAATGAGAATGTTGGGCGAGCTGGGAGGCGTGGGTTTGCTCCGAGGGCTGATCGGCACGATTCAGACCGGCATGAGTTCGATGGGCGAGTGGGGATACGAGGACAGTATCAGCTCACTTTACTATGCACTGGTCGAGTCGGGCCGGGACATACTGGAATACTGGACTGCCGTGATGTTCGGGTGGGGCATATCGGGAGCTGAAAAGCTCCTGCTGGGTATACGGTTTGCGTTTCAGCGGAGCAGTGGGCTGGCACTGGTGTTTGATCATTTCCTGAGCATATGGGAACCGTTTTGGGCGGATATATCGCTGAACATGACGGTGGTCGGCGGCCAGATCATCGACAATCTCGTCATCGGGATGCGCAACAACCTGCCGGCGCTGCAAGAGTTTTTGGGTTCTTTCCAGGCCATGATCTCGCCGACGGCCATCCCGGCCTGGCAGTCGGTCAGTACTCAGGACGCCGCGAGCGAACGGCAGAGCGGCGCATGGAACGAGAGTGACGTTCGGAATCTGCTGAGCATGACCGCCCGAGGCAACGCGGCGCTCTCGGCAATAGCGAAGGCGCTGCCGGGGATGCCGCAGGCGCTTCGGGATGAGGTGAACCAGACACTGGGGAGCCGGGGCTATACGATGAAAGCGGTGGCATGATCATGAGCCGAGTCTGTAAACTGGTGTGCGGCAATCGCAGCATCGACCTGAACGACGGCGCGAACTATATGCTCCTGGAGGATTGGGAACTCCCGGACGCGCCGTCTGAGCTTGAGATCCCGCTGACCCTGATCGCCTCGGCCGCTCAGAACGTGGGCCGGGCGCAGCGGCTCAAGCGCGCCCTGGACGAGATGCTGGCCTGGGGTCGGGCCTACGATCAGAACCAGCAGGGCAGTCCACTCGATCTCGTGGTGAAGTTGGACGATGGTCTAGGGGACGTGGAGCCACTGTATGGGCGCGGGCACATACGCCTGCGCGTCAAGGACGGCTCGGTGAGACTGCCCGACCTGCCGCGCTGGATCGCCGAGGATCTGCGCCCGTTCTACGGCGCGACGCTGCACCTGGCGACTCGCCCCTACTACCACGGCAATCTTCTGGAAGTCGCGCGAGCGCTGGGCAGCGTAGAGGAAGTGGCGGAAAAGGGCATCGAGATCTGGGAGGCGACGACCAACCTCATCCACAACCCGTCGTTCAGCTACGGAGCCGCATACGGGCAGGACTGGACGGCCAGCGGCGGCACGCTAAGTCAGAGCACGAAGATGGCGCGTAGTTTCGGCTCGTGCGCCAAGTTGATAACCGACGGGAGTGACCGCAACCTGACCGTGGCACTGACTCTGACGGCGGCGACCTATGCGATCTCGGCGTACGTCTATGTGGACGGGCGACTACCCACGACCAGCGACGTGGTGATGTTCGGCCAGGGGGCGGCGATAGCAGGCACAACGTTCACGGCGGATGCGGACAATCCGGGGTGGTATCGGGCGACTGCTACATTCGTCGCTGCGGCCATAGCATCCACCCACGGTGTGCAGGTGAAGGCCAACCGCTATGCCTACATCGACGATGTGCAGCTTGAGCTAAAGAGCTACTGCACCAAGTTCTGCTCCGGCGACATGCTGCATAGCGTATGGGCGGGGACGCAGCGGGACAGTAACAGCACCCGGACGGCGGGGGTGATCAGCCTCTCGAATGCCAACATCGAGCCGGACCACGGAGCGATCACGCTCTGGTTCACGGCGGGCGTGGGCGCGGTGGAGGCTACGGCGCAACTGACGCTCCTCGACATTCGCGCAGACGCCAGCAACCGGCTTGTACTGTTCTTCAACCCTGCCGGCAATGTTTTTACATTCTCAGTAAACGGCACTGCTATCTCCTCAGCAGCGCAGACATTCGTGACGGGTGACACGATATTCCTCTCCGCGTCCTGGGACTTTGCCGGTGACGCCTATGCCCTGTATGTGAACTCCGTTGCCTCCACCTCGGCTGCGGCGCTGACGGCGCCGATCTTCGGCACGAACCGCATATACATCGGCTGTGACTACGTGCCTAGCCTGCCGATGGATGGGACAATGTACGACCTGCGCATCTGGGGCACGGCGCTGACTGCGGCGCAGGTGGCGGCGGTGCTCGCGGCGGGGCGGGGGCGCGGGGAGTTGCCCGTGTGCTGGACGCCGACCGGCGACAACGTGCTCTACAACCACGAGGATATGTCGCCGGTGTCTGGGACCGGGCACTGCGGGAGTGCGTGGTTCCTGAATACGCCTGGTGAGCTACCGGCTGGCGTGCGCTTATGGGTCACAAATCTGGCTGGCGTTTCCTATTCCTGGAACTTGATGTGGGTCGCGTTTAAGGAGTTAACGCGTGGGCTCTACTCTCATAAGTATAAATATGTCTGGGAGGGCGAAACGGGCGCGGACATAGGATGGGACGCGACTCCGACCAAGACCGTTGCTGCCGATACCTCTTGCAGCGGTGGTTCCCGCATGCGCGTTTATCACAATGCAACGGGCACATTTTATAACACGGTGGCACTTGTGAATCTTCAAGGCGCGTTGACCAACCTGGCAGGTCGATGGAGACTATTTGCACGAGCAAGCGCGGGCAATGCGGCGGCATCCGGAGACTGGGTCCTGCTACTTAATGGCGTCACGACTATCAATACAAGTGTGATATTCACGCGCTCCTACGAGTCGTGGACAGTTCCGATTGATATCACGGATGAATGGGGCTTTAGGGACATGGGCACGATTGATCTACCCCCCATTGTGTTACCGCGCGAGAGCTTGGCGCAGGGTTTTGAGCTCGCGTTGGGGTATAACGATCTCGCTCTAGACTGGCAAGCCGTGTTGGCAAGTGCGGTGAACACGCATGAATTATGGTTTGATGCCTTCGAGTTGATGCCTGATGAACACTCACTAAAGCTCGTGGGCGGATTCAGCGGCGTGGGCGATGCGGGTTTGCTCGATACGTCGGATGACATACCGATAGCTGCGATGATGCTGACCCTAGACGCATATTCGATACCCTATGCTCCATTTGTGATGCAGGGCGATCCGCTTCTTTTACCGACGACATCCCCGGTGCGATTGCATCTACGCAGAGGAGATGCGGCGGGTGGGATTGATTATATCAAGAACTCCATTACGGCAGGGGGACCGCTGTACGTTGGAAGCAATATCGCTGCCTATATTCAACCACGGTATCGGAGTCTCAGATGACAGCGCGAGTCTCAATCTACACATCGTCAGCGCTATCGTCGGGAGTTTTCGATGCTAGCGGTGCCGCGTGGCGGTTGACGGCTCTCAATTATTCGAGCGGACTACCCGGTGGCTACCTGACATGCCGCTTCGCGTTCTTGATCCCCTCGTCGCGCTCGCTGGTATTCGCCAAAGCGCAGACAGTCGTGGTTCGCCAGGGCGTGGACATCGTCTGGCAGGGGGCCATCGTGAATATCGGCATCCGACGCGCGGGCGCGGGATACGAGTGCGAGATCACGGCGCTGGGGCCGTGGCAGGACGCGCGCGGGCAGACGCTCACCGCGACATACGCGAGTGTCACCACGGGCATCACCATCGTAGAGGCGGCGCTGGCGGCGATGGCTACCATTAGCACTGACTACTCGCTGATCGCGAATCCCGGCGTGGACCTGGGGCCGGTGACGTACGACGGCCCGTGCAACGATGTCATCCTGGACGTACTCAAGCACGGCGACTCTGCCTCCCCGCCCAACCCGATCTATTTCGCCATTTGGCACACGCCGCAGGGCGACACACTGCCGCGGGCGCAGATGTGGAGCCGGAGCCTCACGAACGTTGACTGGCGGGTGCGCTGGGCGGAGACGGATTTGCAGGTGGTGGACAGCGCGGCGGATGTGTTCAATAACGTGACTGTTCGGTACAACAAGGGAGATGCGGTCACGGCGGCGGCCACGGACGCTACCAGCATCGCCAGCACCCGCAAGCATACATTCGGCATCGAGAGCGCGTCGCTAGTAGCAGCGACGGCGGCGCGGGATCGCTTCCTGGCCGAGCACAAGGAGGCGCTGCCGATGCTACAAGGGTTCCGGCTGAGCGACCGATGCCGAGACGGGGGCGGGGCATGGCGCTCGGTGGCATATATGCGGGCGGGCCACGTGATGCTGTTGGAGGACTATCCGCCGTCCGGGCTCACGTTTATGGTCGGGGCGGTGGACTACACCGACGGGCTGGGGCAGAGGCCGGACGAGGTATCCGTAACGCCGGAGAAGCTGCCACGGAGCATCGACACGATGCTGGGGAGTTGGGGAGAGACGACACAGTGAGGAACTATGGCTAGGCAGCCGAGTCGCGCAGGGAGCAAGGCGCTGGTGGTAGACCTGAACGCCGATTATGTGCGCGGCATCCCCGCGTCGGCCACGGCTACGGCGAACACGCTACTAGCACTGAACGCGAGCTTGAAACTCCCGGCCAGCATCACCGGCGACTCGGACACGGTGGACATCATCCACGCCTCGGCCACAAGCGCGGCGAGCAAGCTCCTGGCGCTGGACGCCAGCCAGGCATTCAATCCCGCAGGCGACGTGTTCTGCACCGGCGACGCGGCGGGACTGCGACGACGACTCGCGGATCAGTATCAAGCAGGCATTACCAACCATTTCGACAGCGCGCTGATGGCCTGGATATGGGTCAACGACCCCACGGGCGCAGGCGGGGACAAGGCCATAGCGCAATCGAACGTGCACTTCCAGGCTATGAACACGTTGGTCAAGTCCATTTTCTACGAGAGCGTAACCAACTGGTTGGGCAATTCCGCATACATGTATCTGTGCGGAGAGTTCAATTTCGAGTGCGGGTTACGCATAGATGATGGTACGAACAACAACTACAACGAGCTTTACCTCGAATATGAGTCTGGGGGCAAAGTCCGAGTCTACCAGCGTACCGTGGTGGGCGGCGGGGCGGCGGTGGAGACAGCACGAGTGACCGGGTTGCCGCATGGGTACTGGGGCCTGCGCTGGTTCTTCAATGGTGCGGCGGGCAATTGGGGTTGGTACGGATACCTGTTCCGTGAGAACTCGAACGCCCAGGCGTTTCTCGGCGGGCCCAGCGCATTGGCGTGGACGCCGACGCGACACGGGTTGTTTTTCACGAAGAACGACTCGGGCCCCGGTCGTGGGGCATACGTGGATTGGTGGGCGGACGGGATCACCTGAGCGAGGCAAATATGGAGTTGTACACGGACGCCGTGGGGAATATCAGATACGTCGTGCGCACCGTCACCGGGCGCGCGGGCTATGATGTGACACCGCCGCCGGATCCGGCGTTGGTGCTGGATGAGGTGGAGGACGAGGCGCTGTGCGCCGACATCGAGCAGCGGTCGCGGCAGTACACCGTCGTGGGTGGACGGCTGCTCAAGGACGGCCGGCCGGTGCAGTACACGCAAGCGCTGTACGCGGCGAGTGAGCGGCGCAACATACGCCCCCTGGTGGCCGGATTGCGGCAGTATATGGTGTTCGAATCGCCGACAGCGGCGCAGAGCGCGCACGCGCTACGGGCGCTGATACGGCTGGTGGGGGCGATATACCAAGATGCACGGGAGCGATAGACGAGATCAAGCGGACAATCGTGACTCCGGTCGTGACCGTTGTGGATACGTCGCCCTATGTGGTGACGATCCAGGTGACCGCTGACCATCAGGGGAGTCTCTCAAACCTAATGGTCGCCGTGATGGAGTTGGACGTGCTGCACTACGCCCTGCTGACCGCGTTGGTGGTTGCGAACGCGTAGGTCCGGGATTCGAGGCTCGCAGAAAAGTGGTAGCGAGAGTAGATGTTGGTATGGATCGAGGCTTGGTTGCAAGCGTGGCTCGCGGCCACGCTAGTAGCGCATATGCTGCACGCGGTCGGTGGCCTCCTGGGTGGCTGCCTGTACCTGGCGGTGGTTACGCCGCGGCTGGTCAGGCCGAGAATATCGAAAGAACTGATTGACCTGGGGTTCATCGCGCCGTTGGTGGTTGGTATGCTCAGTGGCATGGCCGCGGATCACAGCGTGCCACTCGCTATGGTTGCAGGAATGGTAGCGCCGGTCATGCTGTATGCAGTACTGACGAAAGGATTACCGACGCTGGTGCGGCGCATTATCATCCGATTGGGGAGAGAGTTAGAGGACGATAGCGATGCCAATCATTGACGTACTCTGGTTGACCGCGAAGATCGTGATGGCGGCGATCATCACGTTTATCACGGCACGCTATGACCTGCGGGGGGCGGACTGGGAGGAGTGCAGCGCCGGGTTCATCGCGCTCGCGGGGGCTCTGGCGCTCGTGGCCAGTGCTGTCGGTGGTTTTCTCTCTGGCAGCGCGCAGAGTGCAGCCGCAGCGTGGCTTGAGCGTGGGGCGATGGTAGTGCTGTGGGTGGCATTCTGTCGCTATATGTACGTCAAGCGTGACTACTGTAGACCAGGAATTCCAAATATGGCAGTGAGGGCTTCGCGAGCCGGCGCAAAGTGGTTTGGATCACACGAACGGCAGCGATGAAAACGGCCCTTGTCGCTGGCGGCCCCTGTCCTGATGGTCAGTTCGGAGGCAACTCACCCTGTTTTGGGCAGAGGAGAGGCAGTTTCGGGCAGTTTCGGGCAGAATTGGGCTGGAACTTGGGGCTGCGGAGCCCTCATTTGCACGAAAAAAGCCTGTCTCAGCACGCGCGTTGTCGGAACCCGCGGCCCTTCCGTGCTGTCGACGTGTGCTTGCGCGCCATACTTGGAATTGCTGACTGTAGACCGGGCCCAAGCCAGTGAGGGCGATTGCCGCCCGCACCGCCGGGATCGCCGGAGCCGCGGCGACCGTGGTCACCGCCGCGGCACTGCTGCTGACCAGGCAGCCGAGCGCGCCAGCAGGTACGGTGAGCAGCCTGGCCGCCACGCCGGTCGCGACGGCGGCGAACCTGCGCACGGAGGTGGCACGACTGCAGGAGCACGACGCCACGCAGGATGCGCGGATCGCTGCACTGCAGACGCTAGTCGCCCCGACGCCGAGTCGCACTCCGAGCGCGATCTGGACGCTGACGCCGAGCGCCACGGCCACGCGCATGAGCACGCCGACCGCCAGCCGGACGGCGACGCGGGCGCCCAGCCCGACGCCGACCGTGCGGCCCACGGCTACGCCGACCGGCCAGGTGGTGCCGCAGGCGTTCTTGCCGATGCTGAGCCTGCGGGTGCTGCCAGAGACGAGTCTGAGCGTGGGCGGGCAGGCGCAACTCGTGGCGACGCTGCGAGACGCGAGCGGGGCGCCGATGCCCGGGCAGCGCATCCAGTTAGGGTACAATGCCGACTGGCGTTTCTCCCACTATACCCTAACCGACGCGCGGGGCGTGGCGACGTACACCTTGAGCCTCGCCAACAATCCCGACAGCACCGGGTTCTGCGGCTCCGGGGGATTCCGCAACAATAGCACGCTCTACCAGGCCAACGCTGTCTACCAGGGACCGCCCCATGTGCGGGCCGATGCGTGGTTCCTGGTGGGGTCCAACGGCGCTCAGACGCGGATGCAGATTAGCGTTTCGCCCAGCATCCCGCGCGGCCAGAGTCTCATGGTGACCGGGCGGCTGCTGGACGCGACCGGGCATCCGCTCCCGGCCGGGCGCAACGTCCAGGTACGCGGGTTCTATGACACTGAGGACGTGCAGGCCGACGCGAACGGTGCGTGGAGCGCGACCCTCGCCACGGCGCAGGCTGACGACGGCACGGTGAGCGCGCTGTACGTGGGCGATAGCGTCAACACGGCGGGGGCGGTGTACCAGGGCAGCAGCGCCAATGCTACGGTGCAGGTGATCGGTGCGAGGGCGGCGAGGCCGACGCCGGCACCGGCTCTGTACTGGATGTACAACTGGGAGAACAGTGACCCGGCTCAGTTCCCGCAGTATGGCCCGTTCGGATCGTACCACTTCATCCCGTGGAACCAACTCGGAGAGGACAATGGATTCCCGGCGCTGCGAGCCTATCTCGACACGGCCTCCAAGCAGCGGATCACGCTGAACGGCGTCCCGATGCCCAAACCCGTGCTCATTGTCATCTACTTCTACGCATCGGGCACCACCTATGCGGACTATACCCCGGCCTCTATCCAGGCGCGGATTGGTGGCTCCTACATCCTGGCGCCGCCCGGGCTCCCGCCACAGGTGGCCCCTCGGTACAACAATCCCATCTGGCAGGCTGCATTTCGCCACATGGTCGAGCAGCTGGGGACGGCCTTCGATAACGATCCACGAGTGAGCGGGATTATCATTGCCACCGGACTAGATGCCGAGACGAACTATACCAAAGGCGACGCCTATGCAGCCGAACTGCAGAAGGTTGCCCCGATGAACCAGTTCCAGGCGTTCATCCGCTCGGCTTCCGAGTGGTACGCGGCAGCGTTCCCCCACAAACCATTGTGGCTGCAGGGGTTCCCCCAGGGCGGCGTGGACTATGCGCTAAGCCTTGGAATCGGGATCAAACATGAGGGGTTCGGGACGGACACCGGGGGGTGGGCGTACAAGTCTAATGCAGAGTGGACCGGGAACGCGCAGGTGTTCGCGCAGCGTCCCAACGCGAGCCGAGCGTATGAGAGCGGCTGGAACCGGTTCTTTCTTGGCGGTGCAGCGGGCACGTACTGGATGTTCTTATCAATGCTGGGGGCAGGGTCGCCTGGGTTCATTGACGTTCATTCCGACCATTTCCTGAGTATTGCCGAGAACCCGTGGCTGGGCCCGTGGGTGACGGAGCACATCGGAGTGACGCTAGACACGACGCCGAGCGTGTTTGTGGCGCTGCGGGGCGTGCAGGCGGGCATGGCGAAGGAAGCCAACTCATGCCAGGTGTCCGGTGAGTATCGGAATTATAGCCTGGGACTGTACCAGGTGGAGACCGTAGGCGCGCGAACCGTGCCGGTCTACGCCGCCGATCTGCCCCTCGCCGCGCGGGGCATGATCTACACGAATCCGAACGTACAGCCATCACCTGCGGTCACGGCCCGGCGCACGGATCGGGCGAGCGGCAACACGGCGATGGTGTTCGACGTGGACGGTGCGTTCGCGGCCGGCCTGACGTCGGTCACGCTACGGCTGGTCTACCTGGACGCTGGCACCGATCCGTTCACGGTGCAGTACCAGGACAGCAGCGGGGGCATCCAGAGCCTCACGGTGCCGCGCGCGGGCACGGGGCGCTGGGTGGATGCGTCCTGGCAGATCGGGGGGATCCGGCTGCGGGACGGGGTGCAGGGGTGGGATCTGCGCGTGGTGGCGGGGGTGACGGACGTGACGGTGCACCTGGTGGAGGTGAGGCGGTGACAGACGCCGCGCTGGACCGCCTGGTGGCGCTGCACAAATCCGCGACTGCGACCCCGTGGGCGTGGGAGGAGTACGAGGACGGTAAGCTCGTTGTTTTCACCCCTGGGATGAAACCGATCACGCTTGCCGTGGTGAACCGATCCAGTGAGTACTGGCGTATGTGGGGGACACGGTTGCGGCGGATTCATCCCGCCGTGAACATCCCAGAGGCGGAGGCCAACGCGAAACTGATTGTGGAGATGCGCAACATGCTGCCGAGGCTGCTGAGGGCAGCGGGGGTGGAGCGGTGAAACCTGCCGGCCTCTGGGCAGCCAACGGCCATAACCCCGACATCGAGGCCATGCTGCGGCTGGTGGGGGACGGGTGCTACTGTTGTATGTGGGAGGGGAATGGGGAGTTGCAGGCGCGTGCAATCCGGGATCGGTATGCCCATGCACCGATTCTCATGCGGCATCACGCGCCGAATTGGGACACCCTCGACCCGGCAGAATGGGCCTACGCCGTCCACCTACGCATGGCCGGCATCCGCGATGTGACGCGCCGTGTAGTCGGCGCCAATGAGATGAACGGGGAAGATCACCTCGACACGTCCGAGGCGCGGTTCCGCCAGTGGTGCGACTGGTACCGGCGGTTCGCTGTGGCCTATCGCAACTGGGAGCCGGGTGCGATCATCCACTCACCCGCACCGTTGCCGGGCAACTCTGAGGATCAGAACGACCACGGGTACATCGGCTATGCGCTCCCGGAGGCGCAGGCGATGTTCGCCGTCTGCGACCGAGTCAACTCTCACACGTATTGGGACCCCGCCGACGGGCCGCTACACGAGATGTCGAATCATGGCGGGGGGCTGCGCTATCGCAAGCTGCGCCAGTTCACCAGCCTGCCGATCTGGATTGACGAGGCCGGCGTTTGGGGGGAGCCGTGGCGCGTCGAGCAGACGGCGGAGCACAGTCGCGCGTGCGCGCGGGACGGCGTGGAGGGAGTGACTTATTTCCTGTGGGCCGATCCGACCGGAGCCAACGCATTCAACGCGTGGCACGGGCGGGTGCCGGGGGATCGTCTGGAATGGTTACGGGGAGAATGGGCAGCGCTGGCCGCAGGAGGTGGAGGCATGGAAGTGCCGGATCTGGCGATGGCGTGCATTTTGGCGACGCGGAACCAGCTCGCCGTGACCGCGGACGCCGCGTGGCACCTCGCGCACGGCGAGGACATCGCCGTGGACGTGGCGCCGCTGGCCGGCGTGGGGGACCTGCCGCTCGTGACGCCGTGGGCCGGGCTGGTGGAGTTCGTGGGCACTGCTGGCGACCGGGGCAACAACTGCGGGATCGTTGACATCGGCCGGGTGTATGACATGCGCGATTTCGGCGAGACTCAGCCCTGGCCGGACGGCGGCTACGACTCGTGGTTGGAGGTCGGGCTGACGCATGTGCAAGCGCCGATTCCGTTCCGGGGCCTCGACATGGTGGAGAGCGGGACGCTGGTGGGGCTGATGGGGTGGTCGGGACTCGTGGAGCCGCCGGGACCGGCGGGGAGGCACCTCCACGCGATAATTTGGCTGAACCGAAGTGGCGATTTATCATTCAGGCATTGGAGGCGTATTGATCCCGCGCTGCTAAAGCGCTACTGGGGCGCATGACTATGGGACGTGTTTCCAGATTTTTCGATGGATTATGCGGGCGATGGTACCCCAAGCGACACCGAAATGCGCGGAAAGCGCTTTGAGAGTTGTGTCTCCAGAGGCATACAATTGTCTGATTTCGGTTACCTGAACCGCCGTAAGTTTGGCGCAGTAGTGATGCTCGCCTCTACTCAGTCGCTCGGGATGAAGGCGAGCACCACTTCTATCGCCGCGTGCCCATCTCTCAGGGTGAAGATGATAACCGTGTCTCTCACCTCGTGCGGTGCCCATCCGACCTTTGTGAGCAGCATCTCTAACATTGTCGCCCTGCGTGCCCGCGAACAGGTGCGACGGATTGCAGCACGGAGGATTGTCACATTTGTGACAGATACAGAGGTCAGTCGGAATAGGCCCGTGCGTGAGTTCATAGGCGAAGCGATGCGCCCTGACTCCTCTCCGAGTTCCGCCCACCCAAAAGCATCCATACCCTCTCGGGAGTCTAGGGCCCGTCCACGGCCAGCATGCCTTGGTGCCACCGCTCTTGTCTACGCGCGCCCAGAATTTCTCAGCGACATTGTGCATGATCGTCTCCTTAACGGAAGACCCCCTTGGCCAGGCGGCTCTTGTCTAGGGAGCACAGGTGGCCTCGGGGGTCAAGAAAAACGAAATCCGCCCGACCTGATAGGCTCCCTAGACATTCCCATTATAGAGACATCATTGCGGAAAGTCAACCATATGGGGGATATGGCATTCCGCCACTGGCGGAGGATCGACCCGGCGAGACTGCGCCGGAAGTGGGAGGGAGCGGCATGAGTACGTGCCCGGTTTGCCGAACGCACCTACGCGGTGGAGTCTGCCCGAAGTGCGGGTACGTGGAAACGGAGGAGTGATATGGACGGGTTACTGAGCATCGAGTCGTTGTTGACGCTTGCCGGCATGGCAGCGTTCATCACGCTGGTGGTTCAGTTCGTGAAGCAGTACGTGGCGAACTGGCGCTGGACGAATCTCGTGGCAATGGGAGTCGGGTTGGTGGTGGGTCTGATCGCCACGGGCATCGTGCGGGGTCTGACGCCACGCACAGTACTCGACACGATCCTGCTGGCGTTGGTAGCGGGGGCGACGAGCAGCGGCCTGTTCGAGACGATTTCCAACCTTCGCGGCCTGGCGGGAGCCGGGCCGAGAGCGTAGACTATCGGGACTTCCTCCCTCCTCTGCATACCCGCCCGTCGGGCTGGGCCACCTGGCGGGCGGGCTGCTCACGACTCAGTCGTCGTTTCGGGTCGTGGGTCGTCGAGGTAGCGTCTCGCAATCTCACCCATGGCGCCGTAGCCAGCGGGTGGGGTGCGGAGATATGTCTCCGCACCAGCGTGCCGCGCATCCTCTGCGGTCGCAAAACCGCCACAATACCCCTCGACGATGGGGCCGACCCCATCGTCGTCGGCCCGCCAGTACCCCCAGGTTGCCGTTGTCTCATCCCAGGCGATGGCTATCGCTGGCAGGTCGCTGCCGGCCAGCAGCGGGATCGTGTACGCTGGCTCATATCTCATCTTCGCACCCTCCTTGCTCCATCTCGAACAGATCGTCAGTATCCAGATGTGATGCTGCCATAGGTTGCTCGTTCATTCGCCTTTACACCATCTCCCGCCTGCTCAGCCTGCACTGGTTGCTCATTGCCGCGAGCCAGAAACCAATCCCCGATCTCGCGCAGCGTTGCAGGCAGGTTATCACCCGCGCCGACAGGCCCTATCTCGATCCTGAATAAGCCCCCCACCATGAGCTCCCCAAAATGATAGCCCTCATACTCCAACATCCACTCTGGCCGGGTTATTCTAGCGATCATTCCTAGCCTCCACCGTCACATACGCACCACGCCGCCCGTCGTGCGTCTCCACGACCTCGATGTGCAGCCCGTCCGTGATCCCGTACCGCGCCTCGTACATCCGCACCAGCCGTGCGGCGCAGGCATCCTCCGTCTCGGACGGCAAGAGCGGCTCAACGTATACCACGTCCTCGCGGACGGGGCGGCCGGCGACGACGTTGTACCGGGTGCGTTTCGTTTGGCTCACTCTATCACTCCCACTGACCCGCCCAGCGCGCCCTAGAAGTCCAGATGGAATATGTTCATGATCGCATTCGAGCGGCGCGGGTGCCGCAACTTGCGAAGCGCGGACCCTTCGAGCTGGCGGATTCGTTCCCTGGTCAAGCCATAGTGCGCACCGACCTCCTCTAACGTCATGGGAAGACCGCCGTCGAGAGCAAATCGCGCGCTCAAAATAGCGTACAGCCGAGGATATTCTGCCGCAAAGGCTGCAAGTAGGGCTTGCAACTGGGGGCCCACTCTGTCGAGACTGTACTTGCTTTGGGGGTCAGGTATACCCAAAATCGCCTCGACAAGCATGATGTAGCGCTCATAGCGCTCGCCCAACTCGAATGCAGTGAGATCGGCCGGCGCGCTTGTTCCGGCTGCGAACACAGCCACCATAGCGTCAATGACGCGACCCCGGTGCCGTGCATCCATGACGCCCTTATATCTATCGATGATGGCAATGGTCTCGTCGCTCACACAGAATAGGTACGATTTACGCGCCATGCTGCCCCTCCTCTATCACCCCCGCCGCTGCCAGCGCCTCCCGGCTGTTCCGCGCGATGATGGGCTCGCACCCCATCTTGCGCCACCACTGGACCTCATGGTCCGTGAGTGTGCCATCCGCGCTCTTCAGCTCGATGGGTGTCCACAGGTTTAGCGCCGGCACGTATACAAGAATATCGGGAGCACCGCCCCCGAGGCGGTGGATGTCCGCCACGCGCACACCGGTCGCGCGCAGGTCGCGCACGGTAGGAGCTTGCGTGGTATCAACCTTTGCCGCTCGTCTCACCGCACCGCCCACATCCACACATGCCGCATGACCCACACCCATGTCAGCGCGACCTATGATCCTCCTCCTCCTCCTCCTCCTCCGCCCACGCCAACGCCGCTCTACACAGAATCTCGCGGCGGGTGGTGCCCTGCGCCTGCCGCAGGCTCTCGCCGCGCAGCGCCACCACCAACGCGTCGTTGCGCATGCGGTCCATCACCCGCCTCCCCAGCCATGTCTCCAGTTCCGACAGCGACAAGTTCGTCGTCATAACCGTCGGTAGCATCCGGTCGTATCGCGCCAACAACACCTGCCGCAACGCGTCCTGCGCCCACTCGGTGGGCCGCTCGGCGCCGAGATCATCCAGCACCAGGAACCGGATCCGCTCCTGGAGCCGCCGCATGATGTCATGCTCGGACCGCTCGCGATCATCGAGGCCGAACGTTGCCTTGACCGCCTCAAGCATCGCAGCTACCGTCCAGAAGGCCGCGCCTTCCCGCCAGAGCAGACGCGCGCTCTTGTATGCGCAGACCGCCAGCCCGGTCTTGCCGGTGCCGACGCTCCCGCTGAGAAGCAACCACGGCGGGTTGTAGCAGGAGGTCCACGCGCGCACCGTTTCGCGCCCTCCAGATAACCCCGGGTACGTATCGAAATCCCACGCCAGGAAGCGGGCGGGCAGGCCCCATATGCGTCGCTGTCCGGCGATGCACTCGCACGTGACCTCGCGCATGAGAATGCGAGGCCCATACAGGGCATGATCCTCAGGCACCTGCTCAATTCTGTATCCCCGATTCTCGCATCGGGCGCATGTCTCAGCCATGATCGTCTCCGCGTTTGGCTCCCGCTACCAGGAACCCAGGTAAGTCGATGTAGTTTTTCTCCGCCGTCGGCGGCGCGATGCGCGGGGCATCACGGGCGCGGCGATGCCCGGCGGCAGCATTGCCAGTATGCACGGCCAACGCCGTATTCACGATGCTTTTCGGACTGACTACCGTAAACTCGCCATTGATCTGTGCCAGCGTTGCGTCAATCAATCTAATAGCGGCTGCGCTGTCCCACCCGACCAGTTCCGCAATCGTACGCAGTGGCGTCCACCACAACTCGCCAGCTCCCGCGCGCTGTTTCGCGCTGCCAGTTTTTGGGCGCGGTAGTCCCGTGGCCTCCGAGAAATGCACCTCCAGAGCCAACCTCACGGCATTCTGCTCAGCGCGAATACCGATTTTGGGCGCCTGCGCGGACGGCGACGCGGATGCGTCGCCATCAGACTGCGTAGCAGTCTGATTCGTATCTTCGGGGTTGGGAACGTGGAACGTGGAACGTGGAACTTGTCCGCCTGCCTGAACGCACAAGGTTGGGGTATCAGGTGAAGGTTCAGGTGAACGTTCAGGTGAAGGCGTGACTGAGGGGGTCGGGTGAGGGCGCCAGTTGACCTCGACGTACCGGTTGTTCTGGCGCGTGCGCACCCGGTCCGCCCAACCCTCAGGTGCGGGCCAGCGCGAGACCGCCGCCCACTGCATCGGTTGGTTCTCCCACCATTTGGCGAGTTGGATCAGTGCCTTGCCGCCGACGCGATAGCGCATGAGCTTTCCCGCTTCGGAGAACGCGGTGAGCGCGGCGTCGATCTGAGCGACTGGCGTGTCCTTGTAGGGGAAGATCGCCGCCCGGATGAGCACCGGATTGTCTAGTAACCGGCCCTGGTCATCGGCGCACTTGGCGAAAAGGCCGATCCAGAGCTGCTGTTGGAAGAAGTCTAGCGGCCCGTACCATTCGTCATCGAAGATGGACGATGAGATGACGCGAGCTCTAGCCACGAAATGGCTCCCGGGAATCACAAAGCCCGCTAGGTTGTCGCCGCCGCTGAAGGAGCATAAGCTTGGCGAGCAAATGCCAGGACAGCGACAACCTATCGGGCTTTCTCATACTTATACTCCCATTTTGCTCGCCAGAGTCAGTATACCACTGATCGGTAGCCCTGTCAATCCCCATCCTGCCGCAGCGCGGTTCCCGATTCGCCAGAGCCGATATGCGTTCTGTAGGTTCAGCCAGAACTCCGCGCTGGTGCCGAACGCAGCGGCAAGTCGCGTCGCCATCGCCGGTGAGATTCCCACCTTGCCCACGATGATGCGGTTCAGATAATCAGGCCGCTGGCCGGTTATCTCGGCCAAGTCGCGCTGCGTCCATCCCCGCGCTTTCAACTCAGCCCTGATCCTATCGCCGGGTGCCACCGCTGCCACCACCCAATCTCCCGTCACTGCCGCGCCTCGGATCCGTGCGGCCTGCATGCGCCACAATGCCGGTCCGCCGTATGCCAGATGCTCACGTTGACAGACGCTTATTTGTCGCCGTGCTCGTACCAGAAGCGCCGGTTCTCCAAACACAGCCCGTACCCGACGCTCCACGCGGTGCGCGGACTAATACGCCAGCCGTCCTCGGTGTTGTACCGCCCGACGATGGATGTCGCCAGTGACAGTGCCCGCCAGACGCAACGTAGTGTGTATATCATGTACATCTCAGTCTCCATACTGTCATCGTCCGCCTCCCGATTTCCCACGCCTCGGTGCATGTCGGGACGTAAATATCTACGTGCGCATCGGTCACAGCCGATCCCCTATCCTCCACTACTCGGACACCGTACCCAGGTATCTACAGGGTCGAGCCGAGACGCACCGACGGCCCTGCCGCCACCGTGCGCCCGGCTGTAGTCTGCGTGCCGGATGCGGTCGTGCCTGCCGTGCAATACGCGGACACCGACATCCGCACCGGCTCGATGTCGCCCGACAGTAGCCCAAGGGCCACGAGCGCCAGCCTCAGCGCGGGCACGGGTATCGTCCCACATCCCGCGCCGACTCTGGCCGCCCGGTCTCAGTCAGCCACCTGGACTCGGCATCAATAATGTCCCCCATTCCCCGCATCCAGTCCTTATGCGTGGTGCAGACGAACGTCACAGCCCCCGTCCACAACGTTACCTGCCAGTTCGCGAGTTTGCGGCAGGGTCCGTTGGTACCCGATTTACCGCCATAGCACTGGCACCACTGGCGATCGTCGTCAGGCTTGCGAATCGCGCCACCTGTTTTCACGACACTACCTCGGCTCCACCTTCTGTCCCGCCGCGCTCCATTTTGCATCGTCGTGGCATATTTGGCACTCCCCCTGTATCACGCTCGGCGCGATGAATACGTCCCATCCACTGTCGTTGTCGGGCGTGATCGTGCACCCACAATGAGCGCACTTGCCGGTGTTGGCGGCTTTATTCGCAACATGCGATGTACTCTCAGTCATACTGGCTCCTCTGGTACGCTATCCGCTCGTGCCCGCTCGATGGCGATCTCCAGCCCTGTGATGATGCTCTCTGCCTCAGAGATCGTCATAATCCAGCCCCGTTGCGCCTCACCCGCAGGCTGGATCATCAGGTGAATCCGGTCAGCGGGATTCTCACCCGCCAACGACTCCGAGTAGTACACTACGCGAACACACTGTTCGCTGCTCTCCCAGAGAGCTGTGAGGCAGGGCACTACCGTTCGTGTGGCTTCTGCCCCGCTGCGCTGTAGCGCGGATCGTCGTGACATACTTGACACTCTCTCTGGACCACGCTCGGAGCGACGAATACGTCCCATCCACTATCGTTCTCTGGCGTGATCTGGCACCCACATCGGGCGCAGTGATTGACTGGATTGCGATGCAGGCTCCGCTCCCAGGCTGAGAATATGCGTTCCGCTCGGAGGTGCCGCAAGCGCAGATATACGCCGCAGGCCACCAAGATCGCTAACGCGGCCAGCAGGATCAGGGCGCGCATGGCTCGTCCTCTGGTGGATAGTACATCTCCGCTTCAGCCTGCTCCCGTGCCTCAATGTCACCATGGTCGGGCATCATTGCGCAGTCATCGGGTGGTGGCATATCGTCGTAGTAATCCCACTCAGGCTCCCAACGGTCGGGCACCGTCGGGTTCCGGCGGCAGAAGCACTCTCGCTGCTCGATGCGTTGCTGTTGGTAGGCGCACCCCTCGCACATGTGCACCAACTGCGCCAGCGCCACGTCCACCTCCGCGAGCCAGCGGCGCCTCGTCCTGACGTACAAGGCAAGACAATCCTCCCCATCGTATTCGCAGGGTGCGCAGTCATCGCCCTCATACGGGCAGTCCAGCGCGCCATCGTCCCACGGTATCATCTCTCGTGCTGTTCGGACTAGCCCCCGCCAGTCGGTCATGGCTGCGCCTCCCGCGGCTCCCAGCGGTCGGTGCGGGCATCGGCAGGGCGGGTGCACTCACAGCATGGCGCGTTAGCTCCCCAAATGCGCTCATATTTGCATCCGTAGCAAGGCTTATGCTCCGGCTCCGCCAGGGCAGCATCCGCATCATCTAGCCATTGCCACTGCTGTAGTAGCAATCGCGCAGTAGCATTTGTGAACGTACCGTATCCCCGCACGAACTGCTTGGCCCTCTCCACCAGCCCCCGCATGTCCGCGCTCACTTGGCAGCCTCCCGCGGCTCCCAGCGGTCGGGCATGAGTTCATCGCTGTGCTGACACTCAGCGCATGCGTCCTCGCGCCGTTCGAAGGAGTCGAGGTGCTGGCATGTCAGGCATTCATGCACCGGCTCCGCCAGCGCAGCATCCGCCTCAGCGAGCCATGCGCGGGCTGGAGCCTCGGTCTCGGGAGAGGTGTAGGCGGTCAGTAAGTCGGCCACGATATCACATCCCCGTTCCACCAGCCCCCGCATGTCGCTCATCACGCCGCCTCGACACCAGCGACGCAGGCGTCCTGGAGCCACTCAGACGGCAAGCCGGCATCGGACATGCACTCATCGTCTGCGGGACAGTGATTGCACATGTGCGCATGACAGAATAGCCCCGCCGTTCGCACCAGCCGCACCGCCCGCTCGCACAGCGCCTTGTAGTCGGGGGCGGCGTTCGGCACGGCGACGGCGTCCAACGTGGGCGCGACCGGGGCATGGTAGCGGATGGTACGCGCGTGTGGCTCCTCGCTCGGCGCCTCCCACGAGTCGGCCTCGGCGAGCGCCGCTTGCAGGCATTCCACTAGGCCGCGCATGGCAGAGACGCTGCGGTCGGACACGGCAATCTGTATGACTGGATCGCCTTCAGTATACTGATTGAGAACTACGTAGTTCGGCCCATTCTGGTATCTGATCGCTGCCATGGTTCGCTGCACGGATGCCATTCTGTGCCTCCTCCTCTGCTGGTGGCTGTGGCGGGGCGACTGGCGGATGCCTACGACACCCGCCAAGCCTGCGCCGCCCCGCCCCTGTCCTCGACCGACTACGTGGCAGCATCCGGCCTGCTACCTGGCCCCCAGATCGCCCGGCGCGCTTGGATTTCCCGGCCCCCACCGGGACGCGCCGGAGAAACCCCAAAGTCGCGCCGAGCCGCCGTCGGATCGTCCGGCTCACTTAGCCACTTGGGCCGGTGCGTCTCGCTCTCGCGGCGCCACTGAGACTCCGGTCGGCACGTGCGGCCCAGCGCGTCCACACCTACTCCCCCGCGCCCGGCGTCAGGGCGCGGATCAGGTATCGCCGCACCTGTTGTGCATCGAGCAGATCGTCCAGAGCGATGCGTTGGTGCTCGTGTTTGGACTCAAGCCCCACCTGCACCGCGCTCAGTCGCGTCCACTCAGTATCCGCAGCTCGCGCGATGATAAGCGCCCGCTCCCGTGACTCTGCATTGGAGCCGAGCGCCTTCTCGCCGCCAGCACCCTCGATGTATCGTGCCTCGAATTGCGCCTCATAGATTAGCAGCGCGTCGCCGATGGCGCGCTGCTCCATGCGCGTTGCCACGAGCCGCACGCGCGCCTGGCTGATGCCAGTGAGCGCTGCCAGCATCTCGCGCGCGATGCGCACGGCCTCCGACTCGGTGGTGGTGTCGCTCATGCCGCACCGCCCGCGGCCTGCGCCGTCTCCGGCGCGGGCTGCACCAGCTCCTCGTTCAACATGTCGAGCGCGTGGCCGTACTCGCCCTTGCACACACTGACGATGTTCGCGGCCCGCTCTTTCGTGAGACGCCCAGCAGTGATTGCCGCCTGCGCTGTCTCATTGTATAGAGATTTGGCAGTAGGCGACGGCGCCGCGGCGGCCGGCTTTGCTGGTGCGGCCTTTGCGCCAGTATTGCGCGCGTCCACGATCTCGCCCTCAACAATCTCCTCTGCGCTGACCTCGCCCGCGCCCACGATGTCGCTTGTCGCGCGGTTTTTGGCGCGCGTGATCGCTTTCGACCGGACGTTGTGGTCACTCGCGGCAAGCCGACCTTTTTTGAACTCGCTGGAATCACACGCACCATCGGCGACCTCGACGCGACGCACGATCCCCGCCGCATCCTGCACGTATGCCTTGACCGTAATGCGGTAGCCGTAGACCTCGCCGTCCTGCCAACGCTGCTCGGAGATGATGTCGGTGTTGATATTGTAGAAGCGGCGGATTTTGGTCCAGCCGGACCGTTTGCGCCGCTTCTGACCCTCGATAACCGCATAGTCTGAATCGTCCAGCAGTTCGGTGATGACCTGCTGGTAGGCATGCCACGCCGCCTTCAACTCCACGATGGAGCCGACTGGCATCATCGGCCCTACGTCACGTGTTTGTACCGCATCCAGCCGATATGCCGCGATCTGCTCTGTCACCTGCCTGCCTCCCTCTATCTCCGTAGCGCCCCGCTGTCTACGAGGCGCGAATACCGCCGCCGCAACTGTCGCCGGCGCTCCTGGTGCGCTCGCACCGCATCCACGCCATACAGCAGCGCTGCCCACGCCGCTAGGACTCCGACCAGCGCCCCGACCAGGACCGCTCCGCTCCGCACAGCCTCGCTCATTTCGCCCGCTCCTGCTGTGTCTCTTCTCTCCGCTCGCGCCGCTCCGCATCCGTCGCCTCGACACGGCGCTTGCACTCCGGGCAGATACCGTGCGTGATCACACCCGGCCGGTCGGCGGACTTGGTGCCCATATGCCGGCCGCACCAGGCACACTTGATCTCTGCTCTGTAGCGCGTCATCTCAATCCTCCCGCGCCCGCGCCCACCGCACCGCCCCGCAGTCCGGGCAGTACAGCCGGCGCACCTGGCGCACACTCCCGCGCAGCGTCCACCACGACTGCCACATTGCGCGCTTGCAGTTCGGGCACGGATCGCGGGGACGATCCTCGCGCGTGGCTGCGATCTCACGTACCGTGCTCATGGCTCGCCTCCCTGTCCTGCTCCTGCTTCGGCTCGGCGACGGTGCGCAGGAACGCTACCAGCAGTCCCCGCACCAGCCCCGCGAGCGTGGTGCCCTGCGCCCGCGCGATGCGCTTCAGCGCGTGGTATTCTCGCATCGGCATCGCCGTCGCTACGGTTCTAGTCTTCATGCCTTCTTGGTCACTTGGCACAACGGCTTGTCGTTCATCAGGTTCATGATATGCTTTTTTAGACGGCGATTGCAAGCGTTGCCAGCCCCGCCAAGGGTCATTGCGGCGGAGTCTCCGCGCTTCAAGTGCGCTGATATGCGGCCTGCTCGCATGTTTGCTAGCCCTTGCTCTCGCATTCTCTGAATATCGTCTTTGCAACGCTGCAAGTATCTTCGCTCGATGTTCTGCACTGTGCGGTCGTCCCTTCTGCGCAGCACTTATCTTCGCCCGCGCTTCTGCACCGACAGTGTGACCCATCATCCGGGCTCTAACTTCTGGACTCACGCGCCGCCCTTTTCGGGCGGCGCTCAGTTTTGCGCGCTGCTGCGGAGACATAACCGCGCCGCGCGCCGATGCTGTCGTATCGTGCGCGATATTGTATCCCCGGGCACCGAATGGTCGGAGCACGTCAAACCACCAGGCTTCGCGCTCGCGAAGATGGCCAACGTCACAGAGTTCTACGACATAGGCGGCGAAGTTCGCGACTCCGTACTTGTCGTAGGCGCGCTGGAGGTGGAGATTACAGTGTCTCCGGTGTGCCAAGAGCCAGAAGTGGTTGTCTATCCTGTTCTGTACGTTGACTGATGATCCGATGTATAGTTTGCCACTGCCAAGATGTTCTATGCAGTAGACCCCTGGCTCGCGTTGGAAATTCAGACGATCCATGCGCCTCCAAAACAAAGAGACAGATCGCGGCCCGCCTCGCCGGGAGGTGTATGCTTGTGAGGACACACACTTGCGCGACGGGCTGCGATCTGTCTCTCACCTCCACTGTGTCCTCACGCCCCCAGCATAGCACAAGTCCCGGCTGGCGTCAATAGCCAATCTGCACCAGGCGCTGCCGGCCGCAAACTCGCGTAAACTCGTGCTGCGCAGCCGTGTACCTGCATCCACGCGCACGCGCTCGCAGCGTTGCTCGTCGTTGCTCTCGTTTTCGCACGTTGACAAACATACACT
>ERZ1292629.541-Hain-H43-01um-R1-541-length-41531-cov-23_pt1 | contig 41531 bp, 47 predicted proteins | sample MGYA00564399_ERZ1292629 | MGnify/ENA primary metagenome ERZ1292629 (study PRJEB36523, sample SAMEA6512636) | groundwater metagenome | collected 2019-01-08 | study: AquaDiva: Metagenomics assemblies of 32 groundwater samples
AGACTGTGTAAGTTCTTCATAATTAACAAATTTCACAATATTCGCGTCGAGAACCTCATTCGCTACTTTTGCAGCTACAAGCCCATCAAGATCCGTATGGCTGATTAACGCAATCGTATCGGTATCTGTTAGATTTTTAACAAAATCAAAGAATCGTTTCTCTGAACCAATTTCTAGTTTCATTTTTTCTCCAAAATCTCCGCATGCAACCCGCTATCGCGACAAAGTTCAACAAACCGTCGCGCATCATCAACCGTGCCAACAACACCTGCACCGTAATGCATAGGAATCGCAACATCAGGTTTAAGCAGCGAAGCAGCCTCGGCAGCCTCTTCAGCCGTCATGACATACGTCCCTGAAACAGGCAATAAGGCAATAAAACGGTTGCCTTGCTTCCCATGACCGGTGAGTTTATGCATTTCAGGAATAACATCCGTATCGCCTGCGTGATAAATAATCGTTGAACCGTGAGTGATAACGTACCCCACAAAACGCTCTCGTTTATCATGAAAGACAACTTTTTTTTCAGCATCACGAAACTTAGTCAAGTTATACGCGGGAACCGCTTCGACTTTTACCGTGCCGAACTCGAGCAAATCTCCCGGTTCAATCGGTTGCAAATGAGCCCCTTCAATCTTAAGAATAGCGCTCTGAATATCCGCAGGACCCACAACAACAGTCTTAGGACCAAGAAGCGTATGAATATCTTCAACGCTACAATGATCAAAATGACCATGGGTAATAAGAATCAAGTCGACCGGTTCAAGTGAAGCCGGAACATGAAACGGATCGATAGCAATTGATACATGTTCAGAGCGAATCACAAAACCATCATGCCCAAGAAAATCAAGAGTGAGGCCGTTAATATTCATCAGAAAAGAGACCAAACTCAGTTTTTAAGATTACCGTTAGTCTTTTCAAGCGCACGCGCGAAATGGAACAAGAGCGCTTCTTTTCCATACCCTGCAATGACCTGTAATCCCGCAGGTTTGCCTTCAACCGTTCCAGAGGGAACCGAAAGCGCACAAACGCCCGCAAGATTGACCGGACACGTAAGTAAATCGATAAGCGCAAGTTCATCAAAACTGACTTTTGACCCGAGCTTAAAAGGCAAAACCGCAGACGTAGGAGTAATAAGCACATCAAACTCCGTAAACGCATTATCAAATTCCTGTCGAATCAAATCTTTTACCCGCAACGCTTTGAAATAATACCTTCCTGCCGATTCTGCCCTTACAATCTCACTTCCCCCATAAATACGACGCAAAACTTCTTTTCCAGCCACCTCTTCAATACGTTTTCCGTAACGCCGACCATCAAAACGACGCGTTGCCGAAAAGAACTCGGTCCAGACAATCGGAAAATACGTTTGAATACCAAGATGAAGATGGTCTAACTCAGTAACCGATTGCTTCCACCCGTGTTTCGCACACACCTTCTCGGCACAAGATTCTACCTGTCGCTGAATAGAAACAGGAACGCCATCCAGCCTTATAATTCCCACACGCAACTTATGAGAAGAAGTTACCTTAACAGAACTCAGGGTCGCTGAACGACAATCCTTTTCATCTTTTCCCGAAATAACATCGAGCAAAAGCGCAGCATCATCCACCGTTCGAGCGAGTGACGCGATTTGATCTAAACTCATCGATAAATCAATAAGCCCATACCGAGAAACTGCCCCATAGCTCGGTTTAACACCCACAATGCCACAAAATGATGCAGGCACACGCGTAGACCCTCCTGTTTCGCTCCCTAAAGCCATATCACAAAACCCAGCCGCAACGGCGGCGGCAGACCCAGACGAAGAACCGCCTGCAACATGTCCAGGCACGCGAGGATTAATCGTCGGTCCAAAGGCACTCGTTTCTCCGCTCCATCCCGCCGCAAACTCATCCATATTCGTCATTCCAATAATCAACCCATCTTCAGCCTTAATCTTTTCAATAACCGTTGCGTCGTACGTCGCCCTATATCCTTCAAGCGTTTTAGACGCACACGAACACGTTAGTCCCTTGACATTAATATTAGACTTAACCGCAATGACCTTCCCATACAAACGTCCTTTCTTCCCCTTTTTCGCATCGAGCACGCGAGCTTCCTCAAGAACATGCGAATTCACCTCAAGAAACGCATTAATCTTCCCGTCTCCTTTCTGTATCTTCTCAAGGAACACCTTAACCTTAGATTCAACATTCATATATCAGCATCAAAGAAACAGATTAAATACCTTGCGACCTCTGCAAAAAACAGAACGCCCGGACCAAACCTCGATCACCACGCAATCTTCTCAAACACTTTCTTCTCATACATAACACCCTTCACGAGTTCATAAAAATCAAGCGTTTCCTCAGCCTGATCATTAAAGTAACGCAACTGATAATCTCCTTCTCCATCGGGCTTCTTAGGGTCAAACAGCTCGATACACATCTCTTTAGTTGCACCATGGTCAATCAAAACGTAATGACTATCAACTTCGTATTTCTTGCCATCAATAGTAATAACATCTCCTTTCTGTATCTTTTCAATAGGCTTTGATTTCTTCACAGCCATAGTCACCAGTGCGCCTTCTCCGCAACAATACTATCATTCGTTTTATGGGGTGCATTAGCGAACATCCGTTCCCGAAACTCTTCGTCAGAACACGCCTTTCCAAGCCTGCGTAGTGTACCCGATGCAGAAGAAGAAATCGGAACCGTCTTCACCCCTTCAAGAGCCTTGCCAAACCGAACAAGAATCTCACGCGCTTCAACGCGAACCGCTTCTTTTTCCTTTTCAGACAACATGCAAAAATAATAAAGATTTAGTTTATAAATGTGACTTTGACCTTTTCTGCATTCAGAGTGATAACGGCTGCCTGTCCTTCATGTGCTGCCCCAGGATTCACGCATAACGTCTTTCCGAGCGTTTGTTTCCCCCGCCCTTCATGGATATGCCCGCCGAGATGCACAAGCGGTTGCCATCTATCGATAACCCTCCTAATCAGTTTAGAACCATAGTGCTTTCCACGCACCGCCACATGAGCATGCCTTCCAATTTTATCCAGCTTCGTATTATACGGCACGTTATGCGAGACAAAAATAATTTTCTTTCCCTTGAATCGTTTAAACAACACCTCGAGCTTCTTGCGGTATTTTTTATAATGTCTACTTTTCACTAACCCGGGAGAACTTCCCCCATAGGCTCCGATAAAAACATAGTTGCCGAAAACAAAATAGGAATAATCAAATCGGTATATGTTTTTGTAGTTCCGCAAAAGAGGGTTGAGTAAATCTTGGCGACGCAAATCTTCCTTAGGAGGACGTTCATCGTAGCTATCTTGGAGAGAGGTATAATCAATATTCCCCACGACCGTGATAACAGGAACAGGGACTTTATTTAACGCGTGTAATGCTCGGTCACCCAGCTTCAAATCCTTTTTAACCAACGCGACATATTTTTTCCTCCCAATGACATCCCATAAGTTAACGTCAGTCCGGTAGCAATGCGTAAACCATACATCCCGATAAATAAACGGAAAAAAGTCTCCATTTGATACAACAAGGTCAATCTTCTCTTTCTTAATTAAACGTTCAAACTTCTTGGGAAACGTACCATGAAAATCACCTATGGCCAGTATCTTCATGGACGTTTAAAGAACGGAGACTTCTTGCGAAGTCCATCTAGTTTTTGTGCGCGTGACGACTTTGCAGGTTCAAGCGTACGATATCCCCTCCACGAATAAAACAAACCCGCACATAGAACAAGAAAAACAATGGCGTACAAAACCAGAATTGCAATAACCTTGGACGTAAAAAAACTAGGTTCGAGCTCCCCCGGAGAAAGTAAGACTAAAGAATTAAAATAATCAAGATATGAACTAAAGAGAAACAAAGAAAGACTCAAAAAAGTAAACGCAAAACCAAATAAAAAAAGCAAAAAAAGACGAGGATTACGCGCGCGCCCCATAATAACCAAGAACAGAACAGGTATTTAAAACCAACTCAAGGCGTCAGTCTATCTCTATCTCGAGGGAACATAGTCGCCTCACGAATATTATCAAGGCCGCACAAGAGCAGCGTCATACGCTCAAGACCAATAGACCATCCTGCGTGAGGGGGCGCCCCATATCTAAACGAATCAATGTAATCCTTAAAGTGTTCAGGCTTAAGTCCTTTCTTTTTAATACGTGCGATGAGCAAATCAGGAATATGGATACGTTGTCCGCCCGAGCTAATTTCAAGACCGCGATAAATCGCATCAAACCCTTCAGAATATTCCGCATTCTCCTTGCCATCCTTAGGCATAATATAAAACGGTTTACAGTTAGCAGGCCATGAATGCACAAACATAATCGTATCAGGAAACAATTCTCCCAGCTTTTTCTCTGCCTCGGGATTCAAGTCATCCCCAATTTCAATCGCAATGCCCTGCTTCTTCAGCAATTGTATGGTATCATCATAATGCATATACCTCGCGTCAGGAACCTTCAACGTCGCGCCCAAAAGTTCTAAATCGGCTTTATTGTGTTTCAAAACTTCAGAAATCATATATTTCACGACCTCCTCCTGATGTTTCATAATAGACATTTGATCGTTAAATGCCGCTTCAATATCCATTTGGCGAATTTCATTAATATGTCGCACCGTATTATGCTTCTCTGCGCGCCAAACGGGGCAAATCATACAGGTCTTTTCCATTGAACACGCAAGCATTTGTTTATACAATTGAGGGGACTGTGCCAAATAGGCTTTCTTCTCAAAATACTTAACCTCGAACAAGTCAGTGCCCCCTTCAGACGCGGCACCAATGACGCACGGTGGCTGCATCTCGATAAAGCCCTTTTCATGAAAGTGATTCAAGAAAGCGCGTGCAATCGTACTCTGAATTTTGAATATAGCCTGCGTTCGTCGACGATGCATATCCAAAAAGCGATAGTCAAGTCGTTTCGGCAATTCAGTTTTAGAGAAATCGCTCGTATCAATTGGCAACGGGGCCTCAGCCATGCCAACCACCTCAAAACTATCCGGTACGATTTCTCGTCCGCCCGACGCCTTATCACTCTTCTTGACCGTTCCAGAAATAAGCGCCGAACTCTCGCGAGAAACTGAACCAAGAGCATCAAATAATTTCTTATCTGCCCTGTCTTTATGGGCAGTAATCTGCACTTCTCCCGTTACATCGCGAAGCACGGCAAATCGCACCTTACCCAAATCACGAACATCATAAATCCAGCCCATGACATGCACGTGTACACCGTCATCCTTCGCACTCAATGAGGCACAGGCACGCCGCTGCGCCTGTAACTTTGTAAAGTCCATGGCTACCTTACAAAAAGAGTATTTTTAAGGATTGTTATAAGCAATCAACCAAAAGAGAGATTTATAATGTCTTAAACGGCTCTTACAAGATGGTTCGTACAGGAATAGTCGCAACAGGATTCTACGTACCAGAAGACGTCTTAACTAATGACTTTTTCATACAAAGCCCCCATAACCCCTATAAAGTATACATCGGCAAAGATAGAGATGGAAACTCTCTGTACAGCCCCGATCGTGTGCAATTAACAGAAGAAAAAATACTCAGCAACACAGGAGGAATACTGCAAAGAAGGCGCTCTGCAGAAGGACAAGACGTCGTCGACCTTGTTTGCAAAGCATTTGCAACAACGGGATTTCCTGCCTCAGAACTAGAAGGAATTCTTATAGGGACAATATCTGATGATAAAGGATTCCCTTCCGTAGGATGTAGAGTTCAAACCAGGATAGGTGCAAAGAACGTAGTATATGCTGGAGACGTAAGGTATGCATGTTCAGGGTTTACGCACGCACTTGATCAAGCAAGATTGCATGTACAAGAAAGTGGAGGCTACTGGCTTGCTGCAGGCGTAGAAATTCTAACAAGACTGGTTGATTACGAAGAATTGAATTGCGATTTGTTCGGCGACGGCTGCGGACTTGCAATTGTCGGGCCCATGAAAGACGCAGAAAGAGGCATTTTAGCAACTCAGTTCAGGAGCGACATTTCCGGGATAGACTACATTTTCAAGGATAAGACAGGCAAGTTAAGAATGCCTCAAGGACCCAAGGTATTCCTCAAAGCAGTGAGGGGGATGATAGATATAGCGCACGATTTATCGCAGCGGGCAAGGATTCCAGACTCGCAAATCACAAGGTATATTGTCCACCAAGCAAATGGAAGGATATTAGATAAAGTAGAAGAAGAAATCGATCCTGAAAAGAGGGGAAAAATTGTACGAACCATACAAGATTATGGAAATATGTCTGCAGCAACAGTGCCTGTAGCTCTTGCAAAGTCCATCCGAGAAGGCACGCTCAAAGAAGGCGATTTAGCAACACTAGTCGATATGGGTTCAGGTCTAACGTTCGGAGGAATCTTGGTGAGGATTTAACCTTCAATCCGCACAACATTCCCATCTTTATCAAGTTCAATAAATCCCGTCGTAATATTTTCTCTATATTCGCGACATTGATTCTCAAGTAAATCGTCAGCGGCGATACGAGGCACATGCACGATATCCGCCGAATAATTCCCACACACGCCGAGACACTGAGAATCAAACGTCACATCTGCGCGTGCAAGACCTGCATATAGACCAGAGGCGCAACTAACAAAAGAGTCATGTGTAGCCACTTCATAAGCAAGCAACTTACTGCCACCATACCACTCCATCGTCACAATTCCAATAAGCAGCAAAAGAACAATCAAAACAAAAAGACGGACATTCATGAACCAAGAATACGAGTAATCAACTCCATGGCCTTTTTTGCATCAATCGTCCCCTTTAGTTTAGCCATCACCAAACCCATATAAGCATTCGCACGCAACCCTGGTTTTTCTTTGATAATTGCGCGAACTTCTGCTTCGAGTGCGTTGTCATCGACTTTCTCAATCACAACCGCGGATTTAAATGACACGCCTTGTGCAATACGAAACATAACGGTGCGAACATCGCGCACGTCGAGAGAACCAGCATCAACTTTTTCAAGAATAGACTCAAGCACACGTTCATGCAACAATTTCGTAATCTCTCCGAGAGATTTACGCTCCTTCGTAGCAATTTCTTGTCTCCAAAGCGCAATCATCTTCGCAACAAGATTGGCGTCCTTGGAATAAACGCGAATAAGCATAAGAAAACTATCGACGTAACTCGAATCAGAAAGCACGAGAGCAATCATCTCATCATTTAAGCCACGCTTCTTCAGTTCAGCACGTATATCGCTTTTAAGTTTAGGCAAATTCTTTTTCAAACGGTTGATGCGCTCAAGCCCAATTTTTAACAACGGCACATCCGTTTCAGGATACATACGCGCCTTACCAGGCATAGGGCGCATAAACTCAGTAGTGCCATCCGGAAGTGCATTACGCACAGCACCAACTACTTTTTTCTGTTTGATATCCCCTAATTGCCGTTCAATTTCTTTATCAATAGTCGCAATCATCATTGCAGGATCCTGAAATCCTTTTATTTCAACACGCTCGTGACCCTTAATCGAAACATTAACATCCTGACGAATAGTGCCAATCCCTCGTTTAACCGTACAAACACGTAGAATATCCCCTAAATGAAGTGCCGCTTCCTTGACCTGTTCGGGATTAACCATCGCGGGAGCCGTCGCAATCTCAACCAAGGGGATGCCAATCCTATCAAGCCTAAAAACCGTCTTCCCCGATTCTTTAGAAATGATACGCGCCGAGTCTTCCTCAAGACAAACCGTATCAACGGGCACCTTCCCAAAACTCGTTTCAATAAATCCATCATGAGCAATCAGCACCGTACGCTGAAACCCGCCCGTATTTGAACCGTCAATAACCGTCTTGCGCATAACTTGCGTCACCGGATACATTTCACAATTGAGAAGAAGCGCGACCTGCAAGGCAACATCGAGCGCTTGTTCATTAATCGGCCGAGGGGGCTCCTCGTCAAGTTCAACAAGCGAAATCGTGTCGTGATAGCCTTCGTAATAAAACGTCTTGCCCTGCGCCGATTCGTGCGCGGCAGCCACATCAACTTCCCCCATCTCCCCCGCAACCGCATGCAGCTTACGTTGCAGAGTATAATGTGGCGCATCAGTACGCAAAAATGAAGGCGCCCCCGAAAAAAGCTTCGGCGTATCGAGCTGTTGATGTATTTCGAGTCCTGCCTTAAACCCCAGTTTTAGATAGTCGTGCGCCATTACACAAGAAGAAAGAAGCGATTATTAAAACTATTCGCTGTCAGGAATTAAATCAATAGAAGGACGAGGATTACCCCACTCATCAAGATGAACATAATGCACATGATGGCCTTTGCTAAAAACACCCTTGACCTTATCAAGGACATCAAGAGGAACATCAACAGCAACACGCATTTCAATCGATTTGCCTTTCTTAACGTGAACAGGGAGTTCACGCAAGAGTGATTCGACGCTCAAAAAAGCAACTCTTCCTCGTTCATCTCGCGGATCTTGGTGCGGACTAAGAAGATATTCGCCTGAAAATTGATTGTACCCTAACCCATAACATTTCATGGTAAATTATAAACCTCCAATCGTCGAGGTGCATCGCGCTTCGAAGTTTTAGCAAGACCATAATCGCCATGGAAAGCGTAGACTTCATCAGGCGTTATCAAACGCAAATTTTTTTCAGTATAACGAGCAACCTGTGCCAACGGCCCAAAACTGTCAGACACGATAATATGACGAGGGTTATTGGGGCTTAAAATACTCTGACGCGCACCCGCATTCATATCATGAGAAACAACGATTTCCAAATCAGCATCGTGACAAATCGTTTCCGCCTTTCGACACGAATCTCCGCAAATACTTAGCCATGCTTTCATCTCGCCGGCCGAGAAGGCGTTAACCAGTGTAGATCCACGCAAATAGACAAAACCCTGATCGTCCAGTTTCCGAGTCTCCCCAAAGTCGGATTGTTTGTCAAAAGTCCTTACATCGTCTCCAGAATAAACAAAGGCGCGATTCTGTGCATGATCTGCGTCTATATTAACGAGTGCCGTACCGGGAATAAGCACAGTAGCAGGATAGCCTCTGCTCAAAGCTCCTAAACGTTCGTGAAAAGGAAACGGTTCAGCAGGAAGAACACCGAAACCTCGTGGAGAAAGCACATATTCAGGACCGACAAATAAAGTTACGTCTTTTGATAAAGAAGCTTCTAAAAAAGTAAGATAGTCTTCAACATCGTGAGTCGAAGTAACTTTGTATGCGGCAACACCTACGCGAACCATAAAAAACAACATTCAAAATCATATATAAACCTTCCTACATGTAACCTCTTTAGAGTTACAATAACTACATCTCATGATTTTCTTTAAACCACGCAACCGTTCGAGCGAGCCCCTTTTCAAACGAGACCTGGGGAGCCCACCCGAATACCATTCGAGCGAGCCCAATATCTGCTCGAGTATGAGCCGGCTCGGTAACCTCTGGCTTACGCAACGGCTCAATAGAAGTGCCAAGTAAGTTCTGAATAGAGTTCATAACCTGAAGCACCGAATATCCCGTTCCGGCGCCGATATTGTAGGCTTTCCCAAACGCATCAGAATAAGTTACACGAGCAGCCGCAAGATTTGCTTCAACAACATCGTCAACATAGGTAAAATCTCTCGTGTGCGAACCGTCACCCCATAATTCGGGAGCCTGTCCACTTAAACACGCCTGAGCAACTTTAGGTATCAGGCAGGCATATCCTCCGTCCGCACTTTGGCGCGGACCAAATACGTTAAAATACCGAAGAGAAATAGTTTCAAGCCCGTAAGAGGCGCGCCATGCAGCACACAACGCTTCTCCAATCGCTTTTTGAGCAGCATAGGGGGACATCGGAGAAAGAGGCATCGACTCGGTCAACGGCAACCGTTCTTGGTTTCCATACACTGAAGAACTCGAAGAAAACACAAAACGAGGAACCTCATTCGAACGACAATACTCAAGCATGCGCAACGTACCCGTCGCGTTAACCGCATACGTCTCTTCAGGATGGTCAATAGAGTATTGAACACGAGGCAAGGCCGCTAAATGAAACGCAACGTCGAAATGACCTCTCCCAAAAAGACTTCCAAGAGCAGCGAGAGGATCAGTAACACTTCCAACAACAAGACGCGCCTCATCAGGTACATTCTCGCGCTTACCAGATGAAAGATTATCGAGTACGACAACCTCATAACATTCTCGTACAAGACGATGCGCCAAGTGACCTCCGATAAACCCTGCCCCGCCCGTTACCAATGCGCGTTTAACCATTCCCAGAAGAATAGAATAGCAATTTAAGGATTGTTATGCTGTAATAAGCGGATGCAACTCTCCGGCAACGTTTTCAAGCATCTTTTCTCTCGCTTTCTCCTTCCACCCTCGATGTCCGAGCACCCAACCCAATTTGACAAATGCAGTCTCCGCGAGCATATCCTCTAGAAAAATAATTCCTGTTTTTTCAAGTTCTCTCCCCGTTGAATAGACAAACGGATTAAGCCGACCGTAAATCGTTTGAGCAGCCGCACACACAAGCATCCCTTCACGAATTGCTTTCTTTAACGCAGGTACCCAACTTATAAGGGACTCTCCTGCAGGCAAGTTTCCAAGACCCAGCACCTCAATCACAAGCCCCTTATACCCATGCATACGATAATAATCGATAATATCACTACTCTGTCCCGGATAGTATTTCACAAGAGCAACCTTGTCGTTAAAGAGAACATCAAGCTCTGTTTTTCCCGTATGTCGCGCCTTAAACGGTTCAAGAAATTCAATCGTATTAGGCCAGACTCGTGCGAGAGGTCCGATATTGACCGACTTAAACGCATCACGTCGAGAACTATGCAGTTTGCGCACTTTCGTCCCGCGAAGCGCATAACAATAATCATCGTCCAGGTTCGCATGACCAACCAAGACAACTTCTGCGCAATCCGAAAGTGCAACTCGCGCAGCACAAGCAAGATTGAGTGTGGCATCGCTACTCCCGCGGTCAATACTGCGTTGACTATACGTCAAAACAACCGGTTTAGATAACTCGCGCAAGAAAAATGAAAGTGCTGCAGCCGTATAGTGGAGAGTGTCAGTGCCATGGGTCACAATCACACCGTTAATCGTAGAGTCATTAAGCATCTCCTGAACAGCCCCTGCAAGCGTAATCCAATCTTCGGGAGTCATATTTTCAGAGAACTTTGTAAACGGAACTTCAAGCCGTTTCACATTTACTCGCTCAAAAAGCTGCGGGTAAAAGCGAGAAAAATCCTCAACAGAAGTAAGCGGACTCACACCTCCTTTTTTAGAATCTATGCTCGACGCAATCGTTCCGCCCGTAACAACAAGCCCTATACAAGGCAATCCCTTTTTCTGCACTAAAGGAACCGATTTCTTTTCAACGTGCGCAGATCGAATAACTTCACTTCCCAAAATATGCTCCTTCGGAATGCCAATATTATACCCTGACGCAAGTTTCACAAGCACAACCGAAGAATCATAACTCTCAAGCAGTGTGCATTCCAGCTCTTCACGCGCAAGACGCAATCGAACATAATCGCCAGAGTTCATTATCTAGCAAATAAAGCATGTTATAAAAATCTACCGAGAAACTTACTAATAAAAAGAAAGCAAATCAACAAAAAGATAAGAGCAAGCGTAATCAACAAAAAAGGCGGATGAGTGACAGAACGAGGTTCGGGTTCGTTAGAGGTATTAGTACTATAAGAAAGAGATGTAGAAAGATTATTCGGAACCTGTATTGAAGAAGTATCAGAAAGGGGGTTAAAAGAAGGAGTAATAGACGAATTCGTTTTCTTCCGTGAAGAACCGCCGCCGCCCCCTTTTCCTCCTGAAGAGCCCTGACTTGAATCGGGAGCAGTCACCGAGAAGCGAAGATCGTCAATCGAGGAAGTATGGTTATGCGAATCAAAACAAGTAACGTTCCATGAATAAACGCCAGGTACAAAATCGTAACTTGTAGTTTTCTCAGAACCATCGTTTAGAAAGGGAAGTTCAAGGGAAGACATAAGAAGAAAACAAGAAGTCAAGGAGAAATCAGTAACGTTAATCACAAAAGCAACAGGTTGACTAGAAGAAACAAATAAAGAATCATTCAAAGGGGAAAGAATTTCAATTGAAGGAAAATCATTGTCCACAAAAAGAGACTCTGAAGAAGTATGATTACGCGCATCGGAAGCGTTACACAATGCAACAAAAGACTCTTCAGGATTGTAAGAAAAAACTTCTATAGTAAAACCTTCTTCGGTACGAGCACTAAAATTTTTACTACCTTCAAAAATAGTAGAACCGGATACATTGAAAATGGTAAAAGACAGCGTAGTTAACTGCCAGTCAGAAGAGTTACACAAAAACTCATACTTAAAAGAGGTGCTGTTCTGTTCGTCCGTATCGTTAAACGAATTATTTGTTGCAGTTGATCCCAAAAACGTTATCGAAACGTGGGGAGAGTCCATATCGAGAGCCATGAGTGCATTAAGAAGGTGTATGCGCGTAAAATTATATCCATATTGTTCCCCCCATATATCCTCATAAATAGGCACTCCCGCGAGGTATAACAAATCCTCAAGGTCCGCGGGAGAAAGAACACGATGGTTGCGATGTAAAAAGCCATTAAGTGCTGCAATAGACCCCGAAACCATAGGAGTTGCCATAGACGTGCCAGAGAGGATACAGTAACTCGTATTTGCCGAACATACGTACGATAAATCTGCACCTATAACGGGGAATGTTGAATTTATTGAACCGCCCGGAGCAAACAGCTTTACCCAAGGGGCATAATTAGAGAAAGAACTTATGATATCATCTTTATCGCTAGAGCCGACGGGAATAACGCCAGGTAAACACGCGGGGGCCGCAGTACCCACAGGGTACTCATCGTTTCCGGTTGCAGAAACCACCGAAATATTCTTCGCAACCGCAGCTAAAACTGCTTCGTATAATGCAGGAAAAGTTTCGATACAGAGAGTTTGATTTTCATACGGCCACGTTCCCAAACTCATAGAAATAACAGAGATATTATAGTCAGAAGAATGGTTAATACACCAATCAAGGCCATTGATTAAAATAAACATAGAAGTGTCTTCGGTATGATCGAAAAAGACTTTAACCGAAGCAATTCCCGTTGAAGGGGCCATTCCTACAATATTTCCAGAAGCAGCAACTATTCCTGCAACGTGAGTTCCATGTCCAATCGTATCAAAAGAACTCTCGTTAATAAAACACTGGCCATCAGATGAATTGGATACGCAATCGACCGTACCGCCAATAACATTTGCATGAACTAAATCGGGATGCGTAAAATCAACCCCAGTATCAATAACACAAACCGATTCTTCTATTCCAGTGACATTCATCCCGCTAACTTGAAAAGCATGAACTTTACTCGCATTAGTAATATGAATCGCGTCTTGTAAAAACAGAGAGAATTTCTTATTGGATTCTATAGAAGCAACAAAGGGAGTTTCATAGAGAGAGGTTAACTCGTTAAGAGTAATAGTGGCAGCCACCGCCCCAAAAGAATATTCTCTAATAAAGGGAATACCAAGGTCATGGGCCTGGAAACCCTTACGCAACGTAATAAATACCAGCGTCGAATTATGATCTGCAAGCTCGACTCGCACGTTTGGATCAACTTTAGGATAATCTGCAGAGTATGCCTGCACAAACATAAAAGAAAACACAAGCACTAAAAAAAGAGAGAAACCATAGGGGAGTTTGGCCATAATAGTTACACAAAAAAAGCCTATTTAAAACCGCACCTAATTAGTAACTCCTACCGATATACACAATCGCGCGCGCCTTCTCACCACACACGAGACAATTCCCGCTTAGTTTTTCAAATTCAAGCTTAGTGCCACGCACTTCAGCCCCGCACTCTTTTTCAACCTTCTCCGCACACGCCGCACCTTCGCTATCGACCGAACAAAATCCACAGCGCACAACATTTCCTGCATCAATCAATTTCTTCAACTCCCCAAACGTTTTTGCATCTTTTATGCGCCCCTTAAGCACCTGATCGGCCTGCGTAATCAAATGCGCATCGTACGCCTTTCCAAATTTCCCCACATACGAAACAAACTCTTTTTCAGAGACAAATTCTTTTTTATTAGTATCGCGTCGGTACACGCTCAGTTTCTTCTCGCTAAGTTCGCTGTCCCCAATATCAACGCGCATCGGCACACCCTTGAGTTCCCATGTGTTAAATTTCTCACCCGGACTCACCTCGCGTGTATCAATCTCATACGAAACATCTGCAGGCAATTTTTTAGCAAGTTCTTGCGCCTTCTTCTCTGCGCGTTCGTTGAGGGGAACAAATACAATCTGCTTCGGTGCAATATTCCAAGGCAGACGAAGCCCTTTATCATCCCCGTGTGTAATAATAACGCTCGCAAAAATACGCGAAATCGCAGGCCCATAACAAGTCGACCAAGGCGTACATTCCGTACCCGAAGCATCTTTAAATTTCACATCAAACGCCTTGAGAAATTCCTGCCGAATAAGGTGTGTTGACGGTTGCTGTACAAACTTGCCGTCGGGATTCAAGACATCAGCGGCAAACGTTCGATGCGCCCCAGGGAACTTATCCCATGCAGGCCGTTCAAAAAACATAAACGGAAGCCCAAATACATCATGAATCACATCATGCGTTGTTTCCATATCTTCGTGAACTTGCTTTAGAGCGTCTTCTTGACTTTTAAAAAGACAGTGCGTCTCAATCCAATGAAACTCGCGCGAACGAAGAAACGGCCGTGTCGCTTTAGTTTCATATCGAAATACCTGTGCACGCTGATAGCTCTTGAAAGGCAATTGCTTGTACGAGCGCAACCAAAGACCAAACATCTGATAAAAAGCAGTCTCCGACGTTGGCCGCAACGCAAGTTTCTCCTCAAACTTTGAGTCTCCTCCAGAAGTTACCCAAAATACTTGTGGAGTAAATCCCTTGACATGTTGTGATTCACGATTAAAGTTTCCTTCGGGAATAACTGTCGGAAACCAATAGGGCTGGTGCCCTTTCGAACGAAGCGCGCGTTCAAGGTAATCATACATTTTTTCCATAGCAAGCACGCTCCACGGCTGAAACACCAAAAAACCTTTGACATTGTACCGTAAATCGGCCAATTCAGCTTTCTGAATAATTTCAGAATACCATGCAGAAAAATCGTCCGACTTTGTAACAGACAACCCCTTATCGCCTTTAGATGCCATCCTCTGCCCACGAAAACATGTTATTAAAAGATTGCGATTGAGATGTATTGTTGCATCTTCGGGACTTCAAGAAGATATTTAAATTAGTTTTTATTAAATAGTCTATGGAAGCACAAGGGATTAACGGAAAGTTGGTCTTGGGCAAGGGCTATGTTGAAATTGTTAGAAAGGGAGCTATGTCTTTTCTAACCCAAGGAGTTAAAGGTAATAAAAAGATAGCAATTAAGCAAATATCTGCTGTTCAATTCAAACCAGCAGGTTTAATGTTTAATGGTTATATTCAATTTTCTTTTGTAGGTGGGAAAGAAAGTAAGGCAGGTATCGTTAATGCAACCCAAGACGAGAATACCATAATGTTTAAGAAAAAACAACAAGCCGATTTTGAAAAGATAAAAGATGAAGTCGAAAAGCAAATATATTCTTAAGAAGCCAATTTTATCAAACTTAACCATTTATTGACTCCCAAGTTTAATGCAGGCATCGCTATCTGTTGTGGCGCCACGTTGTCTATACCCTGATGTTTTCTTACATAGTTATAATAGATTTCCATCCCTTTCATTATCGCCTTGGCTGAATCAAGCGAACCGTGAAAGCCGCGCATAATTTTGGTGCGGTCACGTATGGTGTTGTGTAGGCGCTCTATCTTATAATTAAATCCTCGCTCATCTGCTTTGACTATGTTATGAACGACACGTCCACCATATTTGAACTTTGAATTGACATTGAAGGTCTTACGCAGAATAGCAGGATAGCCTCGTAAGGCGTCTGTTGTTATAACTCTTATGCTTCTGTTTGTTTTGTTCTTGGCTTCACGCAAGATACGGATTAACTCTTCATTCGTTCGGCTTTGAATGAAACCTGAACTTACCATAAATCGTGTTGTTGTGTCCAACGTATCAACAAACCAATTTTGTCTTCCCAATCTGCTATATTCCATTTCATCACTCATTAACTCTGCACCGCTTTGAATAGGCAGTTTGTCCGTTATTGTGCTTATCATGTTGGCATACTTGACAATCCAGCGATAGATGGAGGAGTAATGCGCGTTCTTAGGTGCAAACATCTGTAAGTGGCTTTGTATCTTACGCAAGCTCATGCCCGAATAGTAGAGGTTCATACAGGCAGTTATCTTGTCTTCATGGTTTTTCATCTTCCAGAATCCTTCGTCTCTTACAAATCTGTGACTACAATCCTTACATCCAAGTCTTTGAACCTTGCCACGATTTGCAGTTGTGCGAATTCCTCGCTTGATTATGTTATCGCTTTGGCAATTAGGACATGACATTTCTTTCATAATATATTCAGGTACATGAAGTATATAAGTCTTTCGGTACATGAATTTGCATCTAATGTCAAATAGTAAAATATATAAACATATATCTTTACATATCGATATGTCTGAAATCTCAGAAGCAGAATTACTCGAAAAAGTAATAATCGGAAGTATCCCTGAAGGATACTCTGTAGATTGGACGGAAGGTATTAGAAGCATAGACTCGCTTGGTGAAAATATAGCTGCGTTTGCCACATCTGGAGGAGGTTGGCTAATCATAGGTTTAGCTGATGGAAGACCGCCAACGGTAAATGGCATAGATGACGAACAGAAAGTTATAACCGCTGTAGGAACTGCATTGAGGAGCTGCGACCCAATCCCAAGCGTATCGAATCCCCAATTTGTTATAAAAGAAAATAAGAAGATCGCCATATATCGTATAACTGGTTTGGGAGGAAACGTATGTTCGTATAAAGATGTTCCTTACGAAAGGATTCAGGATTCTGCAAAAAAGATGACTCAAAATCAGCTGAAACAGATTTTGATGAGTAAGAATGTTTTAACTTGGGAGCAAAGACCCAGTCCTGCAAATCGAGATGATATAGATAGATCTGAGCTTGGATTTTATCTACAAAAAGTAAATGAACGAAACCCTCTTAACCCCCAAACAGAAGATAATTTTCTCAGGAACAACAAAGCCCTAACAGAAGACGACTCTCATCTAACAAATCTCGGCACTATTGTACTAACAAACCAACCTTCAGACTTTCTGCCCCAATGTAAAATACAAATGGTGCGATTCAAGGGAGGGCAACCTATTGACAGAGTGGCGGCAATACTACTCAGTCAAAATGCTCGCAGACTTATTGATAGCTGTGTCAATTTTTTGAAACTGAACTTACCTGTGAGAGAAAGATACAGTGGAACAGATAGATTTGAGGAACCAGTAATTCCCGAGATGGCTTTGAGAGAAATCGTAGTGAATATGATTGTGCATAGAGATTATAGTGACCCTCAAGAGTCTCTGATAAGAATTTTTGATGATAGGGTTGAATTCCAAAATCCCGGCGCCCCAACACAAGAAGTTTTAATGAAAATTTTGAATCAAGGTATTCCGACGCACCGCAATCAGTGGATATACAACTTTCTACGTCCGGTACATAAGGCAGAAGCAGCAGGTCAAGGGATACCTATTGTTAAAAGAGAGATGAACCGTGTCGGGTTACAACCGCCAGAAATTACGGTTCTATCAAATATATTCCATTTAGCCCTTAGATTTTTAGAAAGAAAACCAGAAACACTATTAGACGTGATTCTCTTGTATGGAAGAGAAAAGAAAGCTGTTTCAACCTCTGACGTAATGAGAATCTACAACATAAGTAGACCAACTGCAATTTATATTTTAAATGAATTAGTTGGAAAGGGCTTTGCAGAACACAGAGGATTTAGAAAAAAGAGCAAGTATTATTTTAAATAAAGTTTTCTTTTTCAATTATTATTTTATCTTTTTCTGTTCGTACCTTCAATTCTCTTCCCAAAAATTTTGATTCTTGCACAATATTCTTTGGCAATATAAGAATATAACGGGTGTATTTCGTATCTCCCACTTTTTTATCGAGTACTTCTCGTATCTTCATAATATATTCAGGGACATGAACTATTTAAGTATATCGGTACATGAACAGATTTAAATTGTTTAATTTCCTGATAGAATTGTGGAGTTTAAATTTCAAAGACACCAGATTAATAAAATTAGTCGGGAAGAAATGTTAGATGAATTAGAAAGGGTCGCTAAACATTTTAATTACATAGAATTCGGGCGTCGCTCTTTTGATAAGGTAGCTCGAATGAGTTCATCTGTAATAAGAAAGTCATTTGATGGTAGCTGGAAAATAACACTAAGGGCACTCAAACAACGCCTTAATAGTAAGGGTCTAGACTTAAATCCAAGAACTATATCTCCAAATAGAATTTTCTCCGATAAAGATTTATTTGGTGAACTGGAAAGAGTTTGGAAAAAAGTTGGTCAACGCCCCTCAAAAGCAGAATGGGAGTCATCTAGACCTAAAGTATCATACTCTTCTTATAAACAAAGATTTGGTGGATGGACTAATGCCTGTCTAAATTTCATTGAATATAAAATGGGGCATAAATTAATTCTAGATAATCCCCAAAAGAACATAAAGATAAGAGAAAATAACAGAGGACTGAAGTTAAGTAAGGAAAATAAAAGAGAAATTCCCCTGAAGTTAAGGTTAAAGGTTTTAGATAGAGATAATTTTAGATGCGCGTATTGTGGTAGAAGTCCTGCTTTAGAGAGAGGAGTTACTCTTCATATCGACCACAAAATGCCCTTTTCTAAGGGTGGAGAAACAAAATTAGATAATCTTCAAGTTTTATGCTCTGATTGCAATCTTGGCAAGGGGAATGCCGATTAAGAGCAAGGCGTCTTAATATCCTTATCAAAGCCAGGATAAATTAACTCCGTTATTTGTTCAAGTCCCGAAGATGCAACAATACACGATTGAGAGAGAAAAGAGCTACTTGAGATAACGAACATCTACCTTACGACCGCAATAGGTAGCATCTCCCTCAAGGCCTCGCTTGGAAAGAGTTTTTTCCATAGACGCGGGACTCGAATCGTCAAGAGAAGGATAAAGGACTTGAGGACGATCAAAACGCATAACATAAACCTGTTCAATCTGAGTGGGATTCTCCAAGCCACGCACTACCACACCATACTGATTTCCTGTCAAAAGATCATACGTACGAAATCTATCACCGCCAGGAACACCTTTATATCGTCCAATCTCTGGCGCGGATTTTTGCGCCTTAGCAATAAGAGCAGCCAAATTCTTAACAAGATCAGGTTTCTCTCGAACACTCTGCTTCACCTGTTCTGCAAGAAAATGATTATAGGTAACCGCATCGGCATGAGCGCCTGAAGGAAAACGATTGGTTGCTTGAGCGACCATATCTCCCGGAAGCACGTAAACCGGAGAAGAAGGAAGTTGTGAAGTCACATTTTGACGCGTATGCGCCGTAAATTCGCCCGTAACCGGATAAAACTCTACCCGAGGACGTCTTCCTTCCACGATAGCAGAAATATCTGAAGTCAGAAGGTCCGAACGTCGATAGCTCCCCGTAGGATTAGGATTATCATGAGGGTCCAAAGGAGATCCATAGATAAAGGAGCTTGACTCAAACCGAAGTAGACCGGGGGTTGGTACTCCCCATTCAAGATTGTGCGAAGCAAGAAGTTTTCGAGCATCAGGTTCGGCCAATGAACTGGATTCAAAAAAGCCAAGCATTGCATCCAAAGGAATAGAGGTACTTACAACAACCGAACGACCAGAATCAAGAGAAGGAGAAAAATGTATCTCTCCGTGAATCGGAAGAATATACGAACTCACGGAAGCGGGAGCCTGAACCGGAGAAGAGCTATCCGAGGGAGGAGAACACTCTGGAGACAACACACCTGCTGTCGCAAGAACAGAAGCCAAGAAAAAAGGTTTCATCGCCTAGGCTTCGCACTCGTAAGTACCATCGCCCTGCAACCGGCACTTACCTGATTGACAATCATCATTAATTTTACATACTGTTCCATTGGGGCGAGAGTCACACAAGGCAGTACTGTCGTCGCTGCATGCAACCTTTTCGCACTTACCACTAACACAGCTTTCCGACTGGCATTCATCATTAGTCGTACAACTATCACCGGCTACTTTATGACAACAACGAGTCTTTGCCGAATTAGCACCGAGTTTACATGAGCACCTACCGGAGGTACACTCACTTCCTTTAGTACAAGTACAACCGGCTTCCTTTTTCACAACCATAAACCCTTGTTCAGTATACACAACGACAACCTCGCCCTCGCCAAAGCCACAGACATCCGGCCCAGCACCAATCAACGAAAGAAAAGATTGTTGAGGATATTTAGAAGCCACCTGTTGTGACAAAAGAACGACTAGAAAGACGGCTACAAACCCAAAGGCAACCTGAAGCGAATACTTCATTGAACGCACAAATACAACTCCTATTTATATCTTTCGATTCAAGAACTGGGCCCAGGAGGAATCGAACCCCCGTCCTCAGGTCCGAAGCCTGATATTCTATCCACTAAACTATGGGCCCTTGACAAAACAGATTAAGCAAGGTTTTTAAGTATGCTGTTTACGCGTTCGATGAAACAAGGTTACCAAGGATAGTTCCAGAAGTACCATTTTTCAACACGCATAGTTTTTCTTAAGAAAGGAACAGCCACTCCAAGAAGAATTGCAATAGACAGCAAGCACCATACCGCAGGCCATTCGTTGGGGTGATTATTAGTGAGGATTATCGCGAGCAAGGGCCCGAGCACGATACTATACAGAGTAGTTCTCCACGAACCATAAATAAGAGGCAAAAGGAACACGGCGAGATAATAGTAAGTCATCATGGTAAAGCCAAGATTGTTAAAAGGTATGCTCCACGCAAGATGCCAATTCCCCCTAAACGAACACAGGGTATCTCCGCATAACGTCGTCCCAATGCTACATGTTCCTGCCCACGCAAAGGGGTATAGTTTTACAATGAGGATTACGCTAAATAAAGCAGCCACTGCAATCACCGGCCAAAATAGTTTCTTCCTCGCGCGTAGAGGTATGAAATACATAACTAAGGCATTTATGAAAATAGGCTGAAAGGCAATATGCAGATAAGACAGAAGAGTAAGTATCTGATTCTCAGAAGCGAAACATTTTCCAAGATAAAAATAAGTTGCCGCCTGCAAGGCTTCCATCAAAGCAAAAAATGCGAGAGGAATCCAAAGAAGTTTGCTCTCTTTTTTATAAGCAAAATAGACGGCCGCTACAAGCCCAATGACTGCAAAAATCCCCGAAGCTGTAAAACTCCAGCACATTTCAAAATATACAAGACGATGCTTATATAGTTATTCTCCAGACCCATCGAGCGAAGCCCTTACAGTTTTAAAATCCGCGACGGGGTTTATAGACTTAATACGGTTAACCAAACACCAGCAAAACCATTTATAAATATACCTTGCCAAGAAAAGAAATGAACAAAACCGTACTGACTATAACGACGCTCGTAGGCACCATTATGGGCGCAGGATTTCTCGGACTTCCCTATGTAGCAAGCCAAACAGGGATAAAAATAGCCCTTTTCGAACTTCTAATAATCGGTGCAATCATGACCTTTGTCATGCTCGGACTAGGAGAGGTCATCCTGCGAACAAAAGAGAAACACCAACTCGCAGGATACGCAGAACGCTATCTTGGAAAAACAGGAAAGAAACTAATGGTTGTGTCGATGATCATAGGAATTTATGCAGCACTCCTTGCATATCTTATTGCAGAGAGTCAATCATTAAGCTTCATAATTGAAGGCACCTTCAGTCAAAGCATACGTTGGGGAATCGTATTCTGGACGCTTGTTTCAATCATTACGTACGGAGGAATTAAATCAGTAAAAAAAGCGGAATTCATAGGGGTCGCACTCGTGCTCGCAGCTCTGGGGATAATAACCATAATCGCATTTCCTGAAATAAAATTAGAAAACCTAACTTACACGAATACGTCCAACTGGGCCGCCCCCTTAGGAGTAATCATCTTCTCCCTTCTAGGATATTCGGCACTTCCCGAAGCACGCGAACTTCAAGGCCCTCACGCAAAAACGCTCAAGAAATCAATAATCATTGCGTACCTCATAGTAATTGTAGCGTACAGCGTATTTAGCACACTGATAATTGGCGCATTAGGGACAAAAATACCAGAAGTAGCGACACTTACCTTCGGAAGAAATTTTGCAGCCATAGGGGTTATCACGATGCTTACCGCATACCTCGCATTATCAACGGCACTTACCGACATGTTGCGATACGATTACGAATGGCATAGAAAACAAGCATGGGCATTAACTTCAAGTGTGCCTCTTGCATTGTTCGCGCTGGTAAGCATCACACATCTCGCATCATTTACGTTAATCTTAGAAATCGGAGGGCTCGTCTCCGGAGGATTAACGCTCATCATGATTTTATTGATGGTAAAGAAAGCAAAAGAAAAAGGAACGCGAAAACCGGAATATCAATTGCCAAATATACCTGGCTTAGGAATTTTGCTCACAATCGCGTTCATTGCAATAACCCTCATAGAATTATATGCGCTTGTGACCTAATCGTTTAACACCTTTATGTGAACGCATAACGAATGATTCAATAAGTTCTTTCTGTTCAGGGGAAGGTAACGAAAACAAGTGCTTACCTGTGCGTTGTCGCGTAATCTCAAATAAAAAGAGCGCGGTAGAAACACTCACGTTCAAGCTTTCAACCATCCCTCGCATGGGTATCTGCAAAACAACATCAGCAAGCGCAAGCGCCTCGTCAGAAAGCCCACGATGTTCATTCCCAACAAGCAATGCAATCTTCTCGTCTGAAAAAGAATAATCAAACAGCGAAACAGCACTATCTTTCAGAGCACTCGCAACAAGAAAATAACCTTTCTTCTTTAATTCAGCAAGACATTCCTTCGTCGACCGAAAGGTATGAAACGTGAGCCACTTATGTGCAGAAGAAGAACTCTGCTTTCCGATTTTTGCAGGATTCCACGGCTTCGTCTTATCAAATATTAAATACACATCCTGCACACCGAACGCATCGCACGTACGAAAAATTGCCTCGGCATTATGCGGATCATGCACATCTTCAATAACAATCGCCAGCCCCTTCTGTCGCTGACTAACAACGCGTTTTATTTTCTCAAGTCGTCGTTCGAGCACCATTAGGTAATACGAATACTACCTCTTTCTCGTACAATTAAACCTTCCTTAATAAGCCCCTCAATAACCGTATGCATCCGCACAGCATCAGCATTACACAAATGTAATCCTTCACAGGCGACCGTCCCCTGTGCAGATACTAACCGTAATAGCTCTCCCCGTATCTGCCTATCGCTTCCTTCGAAGGTAGATTGTTTCGCATAGTGTTTACTTCGCCTGCTCTCGTTTCCCACTTTTTTCTTGAGCGTTGACCCGTAATCCATAAGCGCAGAGTACCATTCCCGCGCATTCTCGGTATCGAGCGTAGATGCGACAATCGGCAATAACTCCTTGTCAGACACACCCCCACGCCCTGGAAAAAAATGGTGAATAAAGACCGAACGAATATTAGTCTCAATGAAAATAACAGGCTTGTTGAAAGCAAACGCAGAAATCGAACAGGCCGTCGCGTGTCCAATCCCCGGCAACGCATCAAGCTCCTCGACCGTCGAAGGCAGTTTCCCGTCGTATTCCCGCACAATAATCTCCGCAGCCCGCTTCAACATGAGTGCCCGTCGATTATACCCAAGCCCCTGCCAGAGCTTCAAAATATCAGAAAGAGGTGCAGCAGCCAGAGTGTTAAAATCAGGAAACCGTTCAATAAAGGCGTTGAACTTTTCAATCGTCCTCCCTCCAGCTTGTGTTTGCTGAAGCATAACTTCAGAAATAAACACACGATACGGCGTTACTTCATCCCGCCACGGAAACGAACGCTTGTTCGTGTTATAATAATCGTACACAGTCTTCCTAAATGTCTCAAAATTCATAGAGACTCCTCAAAGAACCAGTATAAATAATTTAACGTTTCTTCGTCGCAAAATACGCAAACACGACACCCATAAAAGCAAGCGTAATCACCACGGGAACGAGCACCCACGCCTGTTCCTGAGCAAACACGAGCACGAGCACGGCAAACGCAATCATAATCAACCCAAGGTTAAAGGTAAGACCAACAACCGGATGATGCTTCGGACTTAACATAACAAAAAGAGCAAAAAGAACTATTTAAACGTTATTTCAAAAGCTTTTCAAGTATTTTTTTGGCAACGACAAAATCAGCTCGTCGATTCGTCGCTTTCATAACTTTTCCCATCAAAAAGTTCAACACGTTTGTCTCACCTGCCCGATACCTCTCAACCGATTCCTTGTTTAAAGCGATAATCTCATTAATTACAGTTTCAAGTTCCTTCGCATCATCGAGTTTACCTTCGACTCGAGGCATCGAGCTCTTAGGAACAAATCCATTCAAAATCTGTTTTGCCTGCAATTCAGTTATCTTCTTTTCTTTAACAAGTTTCAGAAGAGCAACAAAATGCTCGACCTTGATATCGACCGTATCAAGCGTTGTTTTATTCCAATTCAAAACGCGCAACAACTCGACAGTTACCCACGGAACCGCAAACTTTCCATCGATGTTCTCGGCGACCCGCTCAAAGAACTCAACGGTGTCAAGATGCTTTGAAAGCACTTCCGCGTTTCTCGCATCAATCTTGTATTTCTTAACAAGCGTAGCGAGTTTCACCTCAGGAAGTTCGGGCAATTTCTTTTTCAACGCATCAACATAGTTTTTATCAAGCATCACCGCGAGCAAATCAGGGTCAGGCATAAAACGATAATCCGCCTCCTGCTCCTTACTACGCATAGAAACCGTTTTTCCTTTCGCTTCATCATACCGTCGTGTCTCCCGCACCGAACCCTCCCGAGATTGCCGTTCCAATTCAAACTCAATCGCCTTACCAATCGCCTCAATAGACGTTATGTTTTTGATTTCAACCCGCTCCGTTTTGCCCGGAATATTAACATTCACATCGACTTTAATGCCGGCATTCGAATCGACCACTTTCAAATAAGCAAGCGCATGCACCAGTTTATGCAACCATTCAGTTACTTCCTCTGCAAAATTAAATTCGGGAGCCGTAACGATCTCAACAAGAGCAAGCCCCGAACGATTATAATCAACACACCCCGTTTTGGGGTCCCACGAAGCCGGATCTTCCTCAAGATGCATACTCGAAATCGTAATGCCTGAAAAAGCACCATTCTCTCCCAAAGGAGTAGCGTGCGCGCCACTCATCGTCGTTTGATACCCTTTAGGCAAATCAGGCCAATCATAATGCTTACGCATCCAATGCACACGTTCATTGATTGTACACCCTAAAAGTAACCCAATCTGTACTGCCTTTTCAACTGCATCTGCGTTCGGTGCCATCGGCTTTGCCCCCGGCTGCCCCGTACATATTGGACAAATATGAGTATTCTCCGTCAATCCGCGTTCACGCGAAGCAACGCAGCGACAAAATAATTTTTCAGGAGTCGTCAGATACGCATGAATTTCAAGTCCAATAAGTCCTTTCATAAACAGCTCAAACCAGACCCTTTTATAATCTTTTTCAGTCCTTAACTAAACCCATTCGCCAAAACAGTAATTTCATCTTCAAGCAACGGCCGATGATACATTCTAACATCATCGATACTGCCCCAGTGATAATCGCTGTAGCCGCTCGCCTCATTGCGGTTTGCCTGTGCACCAATAATTAAATTGCTCTGAATATCTGCAGGCCGTACTCCCGGGGCAACCTTCTCGCCCTTCTTGATTCCGTTAACATACAAAGCAAGTTTCTCCCCATCATAGACGACAGCAACATGATTCCAGACGGTTGCATTTATAGTAGTTGAAACCAAAACTTCTGAACTTCCATCAGCAGTTGGATAAAACACAAAATACAACTTGCTGTTGCTATCAACAAACATCGCATAGCTTTTCTCATCAGGCATCTTGTTCTTGCTCATAATTACATAATACTCTCCTTGAGGAGGAGCCTGCTGCAGTCGTATCCACGTAGAAATAGCAAAAGAGTTATACAAATCAAAATCACTCTGGCTATCAACATAATCCTTCTCGCTTCTCCTGAAGAACAAGCTCTTGCCAACGCGCCCCGGAGCAATTTCAGCCCCATTCACCAAGGCATCATTTTTCTGTACATTCGTGACTTCATCACTATAGGTCTTTCCACCTTTCTCATACACAGACTCAAACGGCCATCTCGCCCACTGTGCAAGACCAAACTGACTTCGAAGAACAGGATACGTTTTCCCGTTAATCATCGTCCAGACAGTAGTGAAATCCCAATTCTGATACGTTGATTGCGTTTTCATTTGCGCAGTTGTCTTGCCTGTTCCACCATCGCTTCTTGTGACTCCAGAAGCGTCGATATCCCAATAAGAACTAATAATATTAACTATGGCTTCACCAGAGTCTATTTTCTTACCGATCAGCCCCCCAGCCCGATTTGATGGGGTCATAATTGTAAAAGAATAAGAGTTATTTATAACAATGTCTGTCCAGCGACCTGGTTTTATTGAAGCTTCTCCGATCAGCCCTCCAGTATTGTTTGCCATAAATGGATTAGTAGATAAGTCGTGGACGACGCCTGAAGAATAAGAATCTCTAATTTGAGTAGCCGTATTAACCAGAGAATTATCTAAATGCCCCACTAAGCCACCAACTTCTTCAGAAGTAGTCCTTATAGTTATGAACACATAAGATTCTTCTATGGTGCCTCGGAATATGCCTGCCAAGCCCCCTAATTGTCTACCGCCCTGGACAAGAACACCTACAACTCTAGAACGAATAATAATATTATGATCGAAAGGAACACCCTCATCGTTAAGAGAATTAGCTGCCCCAATTAATCCGCCCATGCCCGAGGCACCACAATCAAAAGAACAATCTGAAGAATTCGAGATTATCAAATCTTCAACACTTGATTTATTGATAACAAAATTACCTCCTTGTCCAAATAGTCCCCCAGCAAGACCATCAGCTTCTATTTTACCACCTATCACCTTTGAATCAGATATCAAAGCATAGACAGCTCCACCAGCTAGCGCCCCTATTTGATAACCTCCTATAATACTTACATTCTCAATAATTACCTCTCTGATGTTTGCTGTTCCGCTTGCTCCAGATTGATCACCAATCCTAGCAAATAATCCAAGATGCTCGCTTGAGTAAGGATCTCGCGAAATTCTCAAATTACGAATCTTCCTGTAATTACCATCATAAGTTCCAGTAAATCCGTTATAGAATCCCCCAATAGGAACCCAATTGCTATATTCGCTCAAATCAATATCGGCCATTTGGCAATAATGACCTGCAAGATTGTTCCGCACATTGTTCAAATCCTCCGCAGTCCACACCTGAATACAACCACCAGAACCGCCAAGAGTACCCTTGATGGGAGGTCCACCGGGAGAATAGAACGTTTCAACATCCACAAGCGTAACGAGCACAAAAAGCCCCAGCGCAATCCCCACAACGAGCCACACGTTCACCTGCATTGAAGAAGCCATCGTAATTGAATAAAACAAACGTACCAGCTATTTATAACTAACGACCTACTCTCCAAAATTCCGTTTTCTCCGAGAGAATTCTTCAACGGCAACACGAAGTTGTTCGGGTCCAAAATCGGGAAAATGCAAATCCGTAAAGTACAATTCTGCATACGTTCCTTGATAGGGCATAAACCCGCTCGTGCGTTGCTCGCCCGACGTACGAATAATCAAGTCCAAATCGGGAACACCTTCCGTATCCAAGTAATGGAGCACATCATCTTCATTGACCTGTTCAACACCTGCCTTCAAAATACGATTAACTGCTCGCGCAAGTTCGTCCCGCCCACCATAATCTAAACAAATATGTAACGAATGCTTAGTAAACTGCTTCGTAGCTTCTTCTAACTGTTCAATTTCCTGAACAAGACGAGCAGGCAAACGATCGCGTCGTCCAAAATGACGAAAACGAACTTGATGTTCGAGGACTTTCTCTCGAAAAAGCCGTAATATGTCAACTGCCAAATCAAAGATGATTTCAATCTCTTTCGCGTCACGCTTCCAATTATCGGTAGAAAATCCCCAAAACGTAAAATGAGAAATACCCAACTGTTTTGCTTCGTTGAGAAGACTTGAAATCTTTTCATAGGTGATGGAAGCGCGATGTCCATCGGAGCCCTGCATACCCCGCTCACGCGCCCAACGACGATTCCCATCGGGAATGATAGCAACATGACGAGGAACATTTTTCTGTGAGTTAAAAAGATTTTTTCCTAAGTTAGTAAAACTCGACGCCTGGTCAAAAATAAAGGGCTTATCGACCGCAATAATAAAATCAGGATAGGTATTCGTGGGCACACGCCACACATAAGACACCCCGCTCACTTTTGAGAAGAAAGGCCCTTTCTGCACACGTAATAAAAAATCCTGTAAATCGCTTCGAGAACCTTGCGCAACCAATGAAACGCGCCCATCGACAGCATTGCGCACAAATCCCTTAATCCCTAATTGATCGGAAGTTTTCTTAACAAACTGCCGAAAGCCCACGCCCTGCACTCGGCCAAAGACGTCAATCTTTAACTCATTCATAGAAAAACGATTAAAAATGAGTTTATAAATTCTAAGTAACAAGCTTCTCGAACGCTTCTCTAAACCGACCTATATCATCGGCCCTAATACGCGCACCCACCGCATCAGGATGCCCTCCGCCTGTTGAGCTCTCAAAATGAGGCAATAAACTTTCAAGTATCTTTTTAACATTTGTTCCTCGTATAGACATTGTACATACGCCCGCATTCACGTATGCAACCACAGTATACTGTTTCGGAAAACGATAGGACAATTCATTCGCAAGTTCAGAACTAATGCTCAACGTCCCGCTATATTGATAAAACACAACCGTATCATAAGGACTCGCCAACGCCTCTGCAATAAGCGCATCATAACGTTTCTTAAGACGCACATAGGTTTCTGCAAACGAGCTTGTAGACGAAAGCTCTGCGAGCATAAGCTGAGGAGAAGAGCACCCGATCAAGAAATTCTGCAAGTAGACGACATGACTCACCGAGTCCTTAAGACCAAACCCCAATGCACGTGCAAGAGTTCCTAGTTCGCTATCATAATACGCCTCAAACGGTTTGCGAATGCCCTGCTTCCAAAACTCAGGGTATACATTCCCAAATGTCTGGGCAAACGAGGGCAAATAGTGATCTGCAACGCAGCCCATAAGTGCAATCCACATATCTTCAGTCCGCTGCGTCGTTTTATAACACCAATACGTCACAGGCTCTGCGCTCGGTTTTGTAGAACGCGCCGGGTTAAAAGAAGTTACATGAGCATGTGCATAATGAGGCGAATCAACCACATGATGGTCAATCCACAAAAGAGGTATCGACGCCTTGACAAGCTCCTCAACAAAGGCATCGCCCAAAAAAGGACAATCCAGTACGATAACCAAATCAGCGCCCAACGAGAGCGCTTTACGAGCGTACCCCGCATCAATGTCCGGATGCGTACGTACTGCCATTCCCTTTCCTCGCCCTAAAAATCGACGCAGGAGTACATAGCTGCACAACCCATCAGCATCGTTGTCATAAATAAAAATAGGATTCTGGGAACGCTCAAGACGTTCACGCAAATCAGCAAGTTGAGCGTTGGTTAACACAAAAAAGCTATCAAAAAACGGTATTTAAGACTGCCTACCGAGAAAACCAGTTCCATACCGACAAGGTGACGAGTGCAATAACGGCGCCGAGCAGCAACCAAAGCCACGCAGGCGAGCTTGATGAAGCCACAACAACACCGACATCTGCAGATTTCATAGCAATGTCCGTAGCAGTTTCAGAAGCCATAAGAGCACCCTCCGAGCTGCCAGTAGGCCAAAGCCACGCACCTGCCGCGGCAATCAAAGTGACTAAAAACGCAGGAAGAACGCCCTTCGTAAGCGTACGAGGAGAAATAACAATGCTCTTGCGCGAGACGCGATACACCTTGACCGCGCGACCCTTTGCACTCCACAACGAACGCACGGGTTCAGCAATTCCTGCCGCAACAAGCTTTTTCATATTATAATTAATAGTATTCAAAGGCACGTTGAGCCTACGAGCCAATTCACTTTCACTCAACTCATGCTCAGCCAGTAAAGAAAGAATCTTCTTGCACGTAGCATTCGAGATAACATCAGCTAACTTCTGCGTGCGCGGATCATCCAAATCTATCATAATCGAGCTTCTACTCATGCTCACCAAAAAGAAAACAGCTATTTAAAGCATCTGAAGACTGCAAACAAACCAGAACACTAGATAAGAATAAAGTTTATAAACAAGCGAGAAGAACTAAAAATATGAACAAGTGGATGGAATTATTGATGGGGCTTATTCTTGTCCTTGTACCCGTCGTGATAGCGTTTTATTCACAGGCATGGGGAATCTGGAACTTTTGGACCGCCGCAGGTGAATTCTTCAAAGGCGGTTTGTTCTGGTTTGTTGTCATGATTGGAGTATTGTTCCTCTTGCTGGGAATATCCGATTTGCGTGAGACGAACACCGCACCACGACCGCCCGTAGCACAACAAGCGCCTACAGCACCGACAAAGCGCGCAAAGAAATAATTCTTATATATAATAGGCACATACAGTAAAAGCTAATAACCAATTATTAAAATAAGAGTAATGTCCCTATGCAGAATCTGTGGTGAAGAAGGCTGCGAAAGGCACGTCTATGCCATAGGGAAAGTTAATAGGAAGAAAGAGTTTATCGGCTCGTCACCCCCCGAAATATTTGTGGGCCGTTGGAATTATCCTAACGTCTACACCGGCATTCTTGCGCCTGAAGAGCAAGGAAACACCGAATTACTTGCCTCACACGAACAATGGCACAAGCAAAAGTTATCCATTAAAGAAATCGCTTCACTGCGTAATCGTCTTATTTATGGACGTACGCAACAACACATCGCCAAAGCTCGAGAACGAAACCAATTCACGGAAGTCCTGCACGAAATCGCTATGACGCACAAGTCGGTAGCAACCGAGTTTAGACTGCAAAAGCCTTTGGGAAAACACAAAGAGAATCATCCAACAACGCCCCTCATCGCCAAAGCCGCACCCGTTGAACACGTCCAACTACAAGAAAACGCGCCCGTTAAACAAAAAATAGACTACCTTGTCAATGATACTGACGTAAAATCAACCGTTGCAATGCAAGAACTTCAAAAAGCAGGGATACAAACCTCAAGTATTATGAAACTTCTTTCAGCAGGACTACTCGGGAGAAAAACCGCACGCAAAATGGTGCCCACGCGATGGTCAATCACCGCAGTCGATGATACGCTCTCGAAGAAAAAACTAGAGAAAATACGTCTAAACAAAGAACTTGGAGAGATACGATTAGTTCACGCAGAATACCTCGGCAACCACTACGAATTTCTTCTCCTGCCTGGAACCTATGCCTTTGAAGTCATCGAGATATCGCTCACCAACCAAGGCGTATGGCAAGATCACGAGTCAAATTTCCCTCGAAAAACCTACGCCGATTCAGTTACGGGAGCCTATTATGCAAATCGCCTTGCGCTCACCGAATATCTTGAAAAGATACAACGTCAAGCGCAATGCCTTGTGTTCAGAGAAATAAGGCCCGAGTACGACGCCCCATGTGGCGTTGGCATCTTGCGAGAAACGAGTCGAGAAGCATTTGAGAGCCCCTATGAAACGTTCAATACACTACAAGAGGCATTCACCCAAATACAAACCCGCCTTAAACAGCCAATTGCAAACTACACCGAACGATCTCACCTCCTCAAAAGTTACGGAAAACAAAAGAAGCTCTTTGAGTTCTTCTAATCTTCAAGTCGGCGAGCCAAGTCATCACAAGAACGTTCATAAGCTCGTGTCTGAGCTCTGATAAATCCCTCATAATCTGGAGAAGATACTCCCGGCAACATTCTTCCCGCGCCATCAAGTGCGAGCAGAGCCCGCATTAGCCCAACACGAACCGCCAACTCAGGAGCCCCATAATTAGAAGGGTTAAATTGAATAGCATCCATCTTCAAACGTGAAAAATTATCCATTCGAACAACAAACCCTGCGCCTATATAAAATTATTTCTTATCCGCAATGCGCTTAAGTACGGCCTTAATATTCTTATTGAGTTGCTCCATAGCCTGTTCAAGCTGTTGTTTGTTCTTCGTGCCCGTACATACGAGCTTCCCATTGGAGAAAAGCAAAAAGGTAGTCGTGGGTTCATCTAATTTATACACGAGACCAGGAAACTGCTCGGGTTCATACTCCGTATTCTCAAGTTCAAGTGCAAGAATATTCAGATTCAAATCAACGTTAATGGTGCCAGAAGCAACAATATTCTGAACGGTGATTTTAGGCTTATCGGTAATACGCACCCCAATCTTCGCAAGCTGCTTAATAACTTGATCAATCACTTCTTTAACCTGGGCAACAGACTTCGTGCCCGTGCACACAAGATTTCCCGAAGAAAAAACAAGAACCGCAGATTTCGGCTTTTTCACACGCAACACAAGCCCGGGAAACTGCTCAGGATTATATTCAGTGTTATTGTACGTTTTAGCAAGTTTTGTTAAAGAAACAGGCTTGCCCAACGAGGACGTAGCAACAATATTCTGAATCGCAAGATCTGAAGGATTTTTAGCCATGGAAGATGGAGTTTATAAAGGGAAGTGCTTTATAAAGCTTTTGAGCACAGTTAAAGACTATGTGCGCCCGTATTCTTGGTGCGCTGTTTCGAAAGCTCCTTCTTAATATCTTCCAAAGAAGCAATATCTTTGGTGCCACGTTCGGGTCGATAATGTGAAATGCGTGGAAATCGAAGCGCAAAACCAGAGGAATAGGTTGGGCTTGGCTGAATATTTTGATAGGTAACTGACACAACAACTTTTGGTTTAACATGCACCGTATTTCCCGTACGTTTTACAACTATCTTCTGAAGAATTTCATCAAGTTCAGAATAAGTGGTGCCCTCAACCCCTTTTTTTTCCTTAAGTCCCGACGATACGTTTCCCACCTCCAAAAAATCGCCATTCGAACGACAAGCAAGCGTAAAACTCGTCAGACCCCCCGCTCGCTTGCCCGTACCATATTCGGCGCCAACGATAACTAAATCTAAATCCTGTTTTGCAGGTTTTAATTTTGCCATATACCCTACGTATCTACCAGGATGGTACGGCGCATCAATACGTTTAATCATTACACCCTCTTCGCCAATTTTAAGCGCATCACGATAAAACCGTTCTGCAACCTCCAATGTACCCGTGATAATCTGCTTCGCAAGGCGAATAGCCCATGGTTTTTGCTTGATAATCTTCTCGATAAGCGCGCGACGTGAAGAAAACGGTTGAGAAACTAATGCCTCGCCATTATAATACAAAATATCAAAAACATTCAATTCGACTGGAAGCGTGCGAGCAAGATCATCAATGTCATACTTGCGCTTGATGCGTTGACTAATGGATTCAAAAGGCAAATATTTCTCATGTTTCGCATCAAAGCCGACGGCTTCGCAATCAAGAATAAAACTCTCTCCGCGTACATGCCCGCGTACAGCATCTAACACATCGGGAAATTGTTTCGTGACATCTTCAAGACGCCTGGTGAAAAGTTTAAACTCTTTTCCATCAAAATTGACAAGCATACGAAAGCCATCATACTTGTGTTCAAACACACACGGACGTCCGCATATTCTAAATCCATCCTCAAGGTCATCCGCCTTAACCGCAAGCATAACTTGCACAGGCCGGCCAGGAATCAAACGTGCATGCTCAAATGAACGTGGCCCTTTGATAGCCATAGAAAGAATCTCGGCAAAATCATTGACCAACCCATACGTGCGCTCAACTTTTTCAAGCAGGCCTTCAGAATCAGGCAAAAATGCCAAGACGACCGCCTCCACCAAGATTGCATCAGCCACGCCAACGCGAAGATCACTTAAAATAGTACGAACCAAATAGCGTGCTTCTTCAGGTCGCGCCGAAATAAGCAGCTCTGATATAATGGACATTTTCTTATCGACTGTGCCCTTACCTTCGATGGCTGCCAAGGCAGAAAGCGAAGCAAACACATGTTCAGCAGTTAAATCGCGATGATACAAAGCCGATTGTTTTTTATGTCCCAGAAGATGTGCAGCCACATCACCCAAATCACCCATACGAGAAAATTCTTTAGTTACTTTAACCGCATCTGTTGCACTCGCCCTTGCAATCGCCTTTATGGCAAGTTGTGTAGATATGCCTATCTCGCGCACATCGTAATCAGGAAATACGCGGCCCCGAAGAAGATATACTAACTCTTCTTGACCCTTAAGCTGTGGTAAAAAGGAAGCAAGGATACTAATTTTCTCGAGTTTCTTAGTTGTGCCTGCAAGAGTTTCATAGAGCACAACAAAATCACCATACTTCATGGCTTGCAAAAAGAAATGCAATATTTAACTCTTGTTACAGCCAACCGCGTCGTCTGACCCCGTCGCGAACAATGCTAAAAGAAAGTGCACTCTCCGCTAAACTTCGATGTTTTCGTAAGTAGGCCGTTCGTTTACCGTTCTCGTTAACAAGCTCAATCAAACACTTGCTCCAGTAACGCAAAATATCTCCAGCTACCATGCGTGTATCATTATCCCACGTATACTGTTGATTTGTTACAAGAACAGGAAGACCCTGCTTGCGGGCAATTTCAGCAAGAACACGCATCTGTCGCGCGAGTTCGGCATTGAGTCGTTGAACTTCAGAAAGGCCCTCTTCTCGTGCACGCGCAAATTCAAGCCGATAAAGCATGGTCATTCCATCGACAACTATCAGACTAAAATGATCCTTAGATACGTAGCGAAGCAATTGTTTAAACGATTCCCGTTGTTCATCAAAAGTGGTCGGTTTCAAAAGAAGGATGTTAGCGAGGGATGCAGACGCATCGTCGCCCGCAAGTTGTTTAACACGATCCGTAGAAAATCCCCCTTCAGTATCAATAAAAAGAACTTTATGTCCTTTCTTGGCCTGTGAAACCGCGGCAAGCAGGCAAAAATTTGTCTTGCCTGACCCAGGGCCCCCATACAGCGTAGTGATAACTTCAGACTCATATCCCCCATGGAGCCAAAGGTTAAGATCGTAGCTCCCTGCAGAGAGTTTAGTCATGAAAGAAATGAAAATAAAAAGTATATAAAAATAATGGCAGGCGATTAGCGTTTGCCCTTAGAAGGCTTCGAAGCATGATCACGGCACATCATACAGCTCTTGCACATCCATGCATGAAGCAAAAGGACGAGCGCTGCAATAACAATGATCCATTGAGACCACTGAACGCTCCAAAACGCAAATAAGATGATAACAATCGCAAGGATCGTTTCAGTCCATTGACAGTTACAATTCATAGAACACCTCCCAGAACAAACACGAAAAGGCAGTTAATAAAGCTATTTCTTCTTCAGAACACTAAGGAGCGAATCAAGGTCTTTTTGGATAGCAGAAGCGGCATCGCTCACGGCCTTTTTGACAGTTCCCGAAGAAGTTTGAATCTTCATAACAATCGGTTTAGAAGGATGCTCTCTGCGCCATGCCGCAAATTTAACGCCATGTTCATTAAGATAAATACGAAAGAGCTCGGCAAGAGTAATGTTGTCTATCTTAAATTCCATATCATCCTTTGAGGAAGAGATAACATCAATATGCATAGGAAGAAGGGCAAAAAACGCTTTATAAAACTTTCCTTACTCAAAACAGTTCAATATCGTCGCCCGCGAGCGCATCCTTGGAAGATTGCTCTCCAGGCATCTGTCGAGCCCGCTCGCGACGCTCTTTCATACGTTGCAAATCTGCAAGCGATAAATCTGCACGTTTAAAATCAGGTTTGGGCACATAAGCAGGGCCTAAAGAAGAAGGTTTGGAAGAAGCCATAGAATGAACCGGCATTTCAAAGGTCTTCCCGTCTTTGCGAAGATTAATGCCAAAATAAGTTTGAAGCTTATTAACGAGCACAAAATCATCGCTAGGTAACTCCCCGTTTTCAACCATTTTAATTACGTTTTCGGGTACATTAAGGGCGTTTGCCAATTGAAGACGAGTTAACGCTCGAGCCCTGCGAGCCTTACCAATTTCCCAGTGAAAGTTATCTTTTAGTTCCCGAACGACATTGTTTTTGGTGTATTCTGACTGATAACTATGCCACTTAGGAGGTGCACGCGCGGGCATGAGCGGAGACGTGGTACGACCCGAACGACGTCTAGACTCCACAGAAGGAAGTGACTCAACAAGATCCTTCTTCTCGTGCACGCGCAGAACAAAAAGCTCTTCATAACGAGCTTGAGATTCAGGAATCGTAATAACCTGCCCCTCCTTGATAACATCCACGAGTCGATCAACCATGCAACAAGAGCGCAGTTTTTATTTAAATGGATTGTGGCTGTCCATCATAACCGTCTAAGAAAAATAACGTACAAGTTCGTTAATATTAGTCGGACGCAAAATCTCCCTTTCCTCCAAAACGACAGAAGGCACAGAGGTAACATTATACCGTTGTAGAAGAGAACTAGCGGTTGAATCGCCAATAGAAACGTCAAAAGAATAAACCATAAACATGGCGCTGTCCCTTTCCTTGAATGCACCAAGAATCCCACCCATAAACTGGCTCGCGTCAATGTAATCCGGATCATTTGAATAAAAGAAAAGAATAGGCTCAAATCGAGAATCGCATCGCGTATTAAGTTCTTTTATTATAAGAAAATGTTGAAACTGCAAGCGAGTGTAAAGTTTCTTTTCAGCAAGAACACGTGAATCACGTAAACCGAAACGACGTTCAAGTAATCCGATGTAACTACCGACCTGATCAAGTTCTACGAGAGAAGAGCGAAGCGCAGCATCATCACAACTAATGTTCTCTGCATTGCGAGAAAATTCATCCAAGGCATTCTGAATAAATCTGTTTTGATTAGCCGTATTTTGATAGTTCAAGTAAGAAACGGTATCTGCAAGAGTAAAAATCAAAAAGAAAACCGTAGTTGCGATAAGAAAAGAAACAACAAGTCTGCCCAAATAAAAACTCCGTTTAATCGGCATGTTTCACCGTCCTCCACACGACCTTGCGATTGGTAAGGGTATAAAAGAATGAAACAATCCACCAAAAAGCAAATAATATTCCATAGAAGAATATAAACAAGAAGAATCCTGAAAACAAACCTTCTTGTTTAGGAACGTGTCGTTTCGAAAAGTAGAGATAAGCTCCGATAAAGATAGTAAAAAGCAGGCTAAATAGAAATATTTTGTAACTGAAAAGCATATACGCAAAATAACGCACAATGTACAAATTCAAATCGAGAGTATTTATGAAATCAAAATTTATTGATTGCAGATAATTTAATTCATGGCGTAAATTATCAAAGGTTTTTATGAAGAAATAAGAAGTGAGGAAAACAGTAGAAAGTATGGTAAAAAAGGCCAAAGGCAAAGAGAAAATGCCAATAAGCCCCTTACGCAGCCCGAAAAGACGACGGTACGCCCATACATTTTTGAGAAGGCCCGTATACCATCTCCTGCGTTGACCGAGAAGTTCCCTAAATGAACGAGGCGCAACCGTATAAATAATCGCATGAGGTTCATTCTCAATGACATAGTCGTGGTCTTGTATGCGTAAAGCAATCTCGGTATCTTCAGTTATATTGTGCTCGTCAAAACCTCCGTAAGTGACAAAAAAAGAACGGCGATACGCCGAGAAAGCGCCAGGAGTTACATGCATGACATTGATAGAAGAAAAAGCCTTACGTAAATAAACGCCCAAAGAATATTCGACCTGTTGTACTTTCTGCCAGAACGTCCGAGCCTTATGCACGACCATAGAAGGGGTGACTGCCATAACATCGGGTGAATGAAAGAGGGCAACCATTTTTCTAAGACATTGCGGATCCACAAACGTATCCGCATCCATCGTCACAATAATCTCGCTCTTAGAACGATGTATAGCAAAATTAAGAGCAGATCCTTTGCCACCGTTAGGCTTAGTAAAAACATGAACTCCGTTCTGCTGATAATCTTTTGCAAGAGCATAAGTGCGATCCTTGCTCCCATCATCAATGACCATAATCTCAAGCTGGGCGCGAGGATAGTTGAGCGCGAGCGCAGAATCAATCGTCCGTGCGATGGTGACTTCTTCATTATAGGCAGGTATGATAATGGTCACCGAAGGCAGAAGGGTGCTGCGGGGTTGAGGTTTAGAATAATAAGCGCGTAAGCTCAATAAATAGAAACACGCCGTAAACAACCCAATATAAGAGATAACATACACAAAAATAGTATAGGAATCTACCATCACTACACGCGCGGGAGCGCTTCCTCGTTAAGGTTAAAGTAATCGTAAAAGGAGTCATTGAGCGAAAGATCCCACGTATGACCTGAACGCTTCTTAATAACAAGCCCTAACCCGACAAAGTTTTTGATATGGTCATAGGCTTTATTCCCCCGTATCTTAACAAGCACCGATTGTTTCATAGGTTGTTTATAGGCGATAATTGCAAGCGTTTCCTGCTCCGCCTTCGAGAATTCAGTGCTACCTGTAGCAAGCTTGTTTACAATCCCTATATAGTCCTGATTAACATCCATCTTCCAAAGGTCGCTTTTGTTAACAATTTCTAACGCCGAATCTTTATAACGATCTGACAGGTCATCGAGCAATTTGCGCAGAAGAATGGGATTGATATCAGTCAAAGAGACAAGTTCTCGCAAGGATAAGAACCTTCCCGCAATAAACAAGGTAGCCTCAAGTCGCTTCAATAGCTCCCGCTCTTTTTCTTGGTCAAATTGAGAGAGAGTTTCGGGAGGGCCATCCATAGAAGGAGGTACACGACGAACTTTTTAAAGGTTGTTTAGAAAAAAAGAATGAGTGTCGCTTCAATAATGGCAGCAAGAAGCAAAAGAGGCAAAATAACGTACACGAACGCCTGAAGCGAGTCTGAAAGGCGTCGAAGAAGAATACGTTGAGGAGAATAAGAAAAGAACGAAGCCCCAAACTTAATACCGAGCCCTATCGCAATAAATATGGCGGGTAATTCAAATATCCCGTGAGGAAGAAGACGCCAAAGACCAACGAAGCCCGTAAAAGGAACAACGCGGGCGGCAACATACCCGAGAACCGCCCCATTTAAAAGAGCATTAAAAAGGGGCACAATTCCAAAAAAGAACCCGAGGAAGAGAGCATAGAGTGCGCTAAAACTATTATTCTTGAAAATAAAAAGAAAGAGTTGGAACCAATTGAGCCCCTCGGTTTGTTGCGCGAGTTCACGAAGAATGTCATCAAAAGAAGACAAAAGAGAAGGAAACAAGAACCCAAAGAGGGCGCTAAAGAAGAAGATAGCTACGGAAGCAAAAACATAAATTCTGGAATCAACGATATACTGTAGAGATTGACGAACATTACGTTCAAAAGAAAAACGAACGCGTTTCATCGGAACATACGACCTAACAAAGAAACCTTGCGAGCATATTTAATTCTAAGATACCACCCGTAGGCGAGTCCTACAACCAGCCCTCCGAGATGAGCCGTATTTCCTATGGGAAGCCCAGCAGCGGCCGAAAAGAACCAAAGACCAACAATCAAAAGAAACATGGCCCCCCACATAGGCATAGGGAGCACAAAAAAGACAAGTACCCGAAGACGTGGAAGAAGCATAGCAAGCAAACCCGCAATTCCAAAAAGTGCTCCACTTGCACCCACCGCAGAACTATCAATAGTGCCGAAGAGAAGTGAGCCCCACGAAACCACATTCCCCAAGTACGCAAAACCGACAAAAAAGAGACTGGCTATAAGTCCAGAAACAACATAAAGCCAAAAATAACGGCGCTTGCCAATAAGACGCTCAACGAACGAGCCTATGAAAAAAAGCGAGATCATATTAACGATAAGATGGGAAAGTGAAATGTGTGCAAACATGCTTGAGAAGAGTGTCCAAAAACTGCCTTGTTCGATAACGAGTCGAGGATTAAGTGCGAAAAAGGAAACGAGGGTATCAATAAAAGAAGGGCTAGAAAAAAAAGAAGATAGAAGAGAAGCCATCAAAAAAAGCAAATAAACCACCACATTAATCGCAACAAAAACCGTCGTCAAACTATAACGAGCATAAGGCTGAGAACGAATACGACGAGAAAAAACCATTAACTGCCACGGCGCTTGGATGCGCGCTTTGAAGATGCCTTCTTTGGCCTCTTAGCAGACGGTTTGACCGTCGCGATACGAGCCTTACGACGCAGAGCGCGTTCAGTTTTTTTCTTTTGAGCTTCCGCCTTAAATCGCCGTTGGCGAACCGAATCTTCTTTCTTATAGAGTAATCCAAGCTCCTGTTCAACCACTGCGAGTTGTTCCTTGCGTTTTTCGATGGCAGACTCAAATCGCTTAACAAATTCAGAGTTATCGCGCAATACGAAAACCTCTCCGCACTCAGGGCAGGTAAAATTGTTGAGCAGCGCATTTTCTTCATTCATCTCCAAATCGCAATTAGAACAATGATAAAATCGTTCATTCTTTCGAGTGCCAAGTTGAGATTGAAGAGAAGAAATGTCATTCTCAATAATAGTACGCAAATTCGCAAGAGACTTTGTAGTATCTAAAGTCCAGTAATATGTATACCATCCGCCATTCTTGCGATCCTTCTTACGTGTAAAACTCACAAGACCCTCATCCGCGAGTTTGTAAAGCATATTACGCGTTTGATTAATATTAAGTTTCATTTTTTTCGCAATAATAAACTCATTTACATTTTTCTTGCCATAGAGCAAATCAACAAGCCCAATAGCCGACGGACCCGCAATAGAACCTATAATCTCTTTTAGAAGTCGTACCTGCATGTCGCAACCTAAAGAAAGCACAATAAAAACCTTTCTAAAGAGGTGTTGTCATTATAAAGTGTATATAAACCTATAAAAACAAACCTTCGGTTTTAAGGGGATGTTCTGGGAAAGAAAAGAAAAAGATAAGGGGCTGCCCGATCTGCCGCGCCCTCCGGTGAGACCCTCCCTGTCCTTGAGAGACATGCCGCAGATGAAAGATATTTCAGAAGACGATGACGAAATTCATGAACTCCCTTCGTTTCCCGATTCACCCATGCGAAAAGGATTCAGCCAAAGTGCGATAAAAGACGCAGTCGCAAATGAAGAAATCAAAGATGAAACTCCCCTGTACAAGTCAGCGCCACAAAGCAATTACAAGTTCATAGAAATGAACGAGTGGCACGCCCCTGAAAAAACAGAACGAGTGGCGATGCCCACACGAAAGGACAGTAAACCCATTTTCGTAAGAATTGATAAATTCCAGCTTGCAAGAAACTCGCTTGAAACAGTCAAAATCAAATTAAGCGAAATCGAAGAGCTTCTTAAAACAATTCGCGACGTAAAGGCAAAAGAAGATGCAGAACTATCCTCGTGGGAATCAGAAATGGAAA
>ERZ1292629.545-Hain-H43-01um-R1-545-length-41385-cov-7_pt1 | contig 41385 bp, 47 predicted proteins | sample MGYA00564399_ERZ1292629 | MGnify/ENA primary metagenome ERZ1292629 (study PRJEB36523, sample SAMEA6512636) | groundwater metagenome | collected 2019-01-08 | study: AquaDiva: Metagenomics assemblies of 32 groundwater samples
TCGTCACGATCATCATCATCATCACCCTCCAACTCTTCCAGGGCGGAGATTGCTTGTGTTAATATCTCTACGGCCTCAGAGCAACGAGCGGCGCGCGATGGCCGTTTAACTGGCACATAGTCAAACTTAACCATCACCTCGTCGAACTTCTTGGGGACATCAGCTTCGGTGATACTTTCCAGTGCATCAGCGGCTTCACCACGCGCCTCTCCCACAGGCGACGATTGCAGCGATTCTGGCGTGTTGTCATACGCCTCGCGCATTTCCTCTGCGAGCTCCTCCAGAATACCAAATGCGTCGCTAACTGCACTGCCAACTGTACCGCTGTATTTCGATTTTGCTTTTTTCATAATTACTCTCCTTTATGGTTGTGATCTCGTCAGGCAGCGTATAACACTGCAACGCCCTTCGGGGCGTTTCGATCTTATGCAGGTTGAGAAATAAATCCGTGGAATTGTGCGGCGCATTTCAACGCCGCCCGCATCGTTTTGTAAGCGCGGCGAAACTGAATGCCTCGGTCGGTGCCGTAAACCACAGCGATCGGAGGTTGGTAACGGGTGTTGGTGACACGGTTGAATGTCGGTTTCATATCTTTCTCCTTTGTTGTGTTGTGTGCTGAGACACCTCAGCAGTAAGCGCTCTCCCTGTGCCGAGTTTAGACCGGTGCCGCCGGTAATGAAGAGCGCTTCGTTGCTGTGTTGTCTTCTCTAGGTCACGAACTGCATGTGCTACGCTTTAGGCAGTGTCCTTGCTGGGGAACTGAACTCCTCAAGCGGCTACCAATGCCGTTCTACTAAGTCTTCGTAATATGTGGAAGGTGTTCGCTATCGTGTGACGCACAAGGCTGTGGCTGGCAGGGAGAGGATCAGTGGGGTAGCCTAAGCGCTCCGTAGGGTGAAACCGTAATGCCCGTCTTCGGTCTGCGATTTAGACTCCGTCGCTGCTCTGCTGTTTTTTGATACCAGCTGAGGCTTGTGGCAACGTGCTTGACTGGGGAAGGTTTCTACTACCCAAGCGCTTCCTGGTCTGGGAAGTCCCTTGGTACACCCCGCACAGTTTTCGGGATCCTCACACATGCTTCGAGCCTGCGTATCACTACGTGGGGGCCTACTACTTTCGGCGTTGGTTCAAGGTCGGCCTAGTGTGAGGGCGGTCTGTGCCCTTTGGTTGGTCTGACGCACCGGGTAAAGACGGACTTGACTTGTGGGGCTAGTTTACAAGGCCTTTCGCAGCCTACCCTCCCCTCGCAGGGAGGACCCTTGCATAACGTCTATTTGGTCGATGGCATTAGGGATAATTATACTATAGTAGTTTTAAAAACTCAATACCTAGTTTTTACCTAGTTTTTAGTGTGTTTTCAGTGGGTTATCAGCGTGGTTTTTACCCCAAGGCCCTAGACGGGCTGGTGGGAGGGGTGTTATGTTGACGGTCGTCAACATAACACACTGTTCTTAGACCAAGGAAGAAGATGTATTGCTTCTGTTGAGAAAACAACGTGACTCCTAATCCTACCCCTCACCATCGACCAGTTATCCGTAATTCTCAAAGTGTGTTACCACAGGTGCCATCAAAAAATCTTGAAAAAAACAAGGCTAATTTAAATTTGGCTACACCGAAGAAAAAGAGAACAGGCAACCCGACGTGGAAAAAAGGTCAGAGCGCCAATCCTAAAGGAAAGCCTAAAGGGGCACGAAACAAATTCTCTATGATGCAGTATAAGACGGAACTGGCCACCGGAATGGAATTGCCTCTCCCATTTATGCTGCGGGTGATGAGGGATGTGAACAATGATATAGAACTACGTTTATCCGCCGCCAGGGTATCAGCTATGATTATGTCTGTGGCCTCTGGGAAGGAAATTTCACAATCATTGAAAGAGAAGAAAGTAGGGTGTTTGTACCAGTTCTTATTTCCGAACGGTAAATCATATATTGGTATTACTACAAATGTGGCTAGTCGCTTTCGTGATCATTATAGAACAGCCGGTCGGTTAAAGACCTCCCCCTTGTCTTGTGCCATTAGGAAGCATGGCTTTCCCGGGATAACTATTCTGGCTATTGGGGAGATAGAGTATTTAAAAGCACTTGAAGTTCGTGCAATAGCTGCCTTTAATTCGTTATATCCTACTGGATATAACTTGCATGAGGGCGGTGGTGTTCCCCCTTCTCAGAAAGGTAAGAGGCAAGGCAAGGAGCATAGGCAAAGAATTGCCCAGGCCCTTAAACGTAGGGCTGTGGAGGATCCAGTTGGGGAGCATGAGCGGAGATCTCGGATAGCGACACAGTGGCATGCTCGACCAGATGTTAAGGAGATCCGTCGGCGTATGCATAACTCTCCGGAGTGGCGGAGAAAAGTTAGTGTGGCCAACATAGGAAAGGTTCGGAGCACAGAAACTAGAGCTCACATATCTGCTTCTTTGATAGGAAGAAAAATAAGTCCTGAATGTAAAGCTAAAATTTCGCAGACGTTACGGGGTAGGAAAGCCTCTATTGAAACCAGGGCTAAGATGAGTTTAGCGGCACTTGGAAATAAAAGTAACACCGGAAGGAAAGTTACAGAAGAGACAAAAGCTAAAATGAGATTGGCTCATGCTGGTAGGATAGTCACTGCGGAAACACGTGCAAGAATTTCTGCTGGTCTTCGTGGCCACGTGATGACACAAGTGACTAAAGATAAAATTGCCGCTTCTTTCAGGAAGAGGATATCGTGCGCCCACGTATAAAAGTAGATCCCAGGATCGACAAGATTGTAAAAAACAATATGTCTACAAGGAAGAAAGGGGGAAACCCAAGGTGGGTAAACGGGGTATCCGGTAATCCTAATGGAAGACCCGCGGGGTCTAGGAATAAGTTTTCTGTGGCACAGCACAAAGCGTTGCTTGCAGAGGGGCGTGAAATGCCACTCCCGTTTATGTTATACCTCATGCGGGATAAGACACAGGAAATGGAGTTACGTCTTGAGGCAGCGAAGGCGGCCGCGGTGTATTGTCACAAGAAGCAACCGATAGGAATCGAGCAGATGCCAGGACGTTATGGGTCATTGACAGCCTCCCAGCTAAGACAGCTCCCAACGCCGGCGTTACAGCAGTTGATGGTGGCGTCGCAGGCGTTCTACCATCAGTTAGTTCAACTTGGTGTCGCACAACCTGGTGGAGAGGTGATAGATGTCAACCCTACTTAGCCAATTGCATGTGGCTACTGCCCAGTTTCAAAGGCGTGTGGCTAAACTCGCTGAGGATGGTGTTTGGCGGACGATACATGGACGGCCTGTGTTTATTCATAAAGGAGAGTTGGCAAAGGATGCATTTAAGAGAGCCTTAGAACGTGGGGGATATAAAAAAGAAACAGTACGAGTTAGGAGTTCTTCTCCCACTCATAGTGTGGATGGGTTGGTAGAATTTGGGAGGCAGCAGACTTTTGGAGCTCTTACTATTGGTGGGAAGGATACGGAGGCTAAAGCAGCTATTAAGCAAATGAAGAAGGAGCAAAGTAAAGAGTGGTTTATGAGAACAGTGGGAAAATCAGGTACAGATAGAATAGCAGGACTGCTCACTGCCACAGACACGATTAAGGCCACCTCCGTCGAAAGGAGGCAGTACGAAATTTCACGGCTTCGGGCACGGCGCCATGTTGAGAAAGTATTCAACACTGTTCCTGCAACTACCACAGATATTATGTTGCATCGTGGCGCCCCGATCGGCTTTGAGGTAGCGAGTGACTTGGCGGCACATTTAGACTCCGGGAAAGGGGTGGTGTTTAACTTTAATTCATATGCTTCTACGTCCTCTGATAAATCACCAGCTGAGAAGTTTTCGGCCAGTTGGAGGGATGAAAAGACAGGGCTCCGGGGGCAGGGAGCTACCTTATCTTTTTTAGTGCCGAAGGGGTCTAAAGTAGTTTCCGTTTCGTCTTTGGCTGGTAAGACTGCTACAGGGAGAGTGGAGTCAGAATTTTTTGTGCCAAAAGGATCTCGTGTTCGTATCATAGGCTATACTCAAGAGAAGTTAACCGTTGGTGCCCATACTTCTTTTTATGGTGTACTGGAGAAGCAGCCTAAAACATTTTCGGTTGGGGTTGGGGTGATTACTGGGACTAACAGTCCTGCGCCTATTTTAAGATACCCTGAGTGGGTGAGGTTTGTCCTGTATGTATCTTGGGAGATGGAGAGGTGATAGATGTCAACCCTACTTAAGAAGTTAAGCAATGTCGCGTCTGCTCTGCGGACTAGAGTAGCCAAATTGGCAGAAGATGACGGGAGATGGGTCACCATCAATGGACGTCATATTTTGTTACGTGAGGGAGAGTCTGTTGGGGAGGCAATGGTACGTGCGGGTATTCCGATAGGAAACAAGACTCCTTCCAGTAGGTGGAAAACTATCGAAAAACGGGAGGAAGGAGGTATCCAAGATCGGGGCGGGGGAAAGGCGGAGGTTGCCAATCTTCCTCGCATTTCCGGTAATTTCAAGCCACCTAAGATTGATAAGATGAGGGCGGTGTTGGATAAACTGGGGGTTAGTCACGCTCATGTAGGCAAAGGCCGGTCCCTTCTGGATCAACGGATAATGTTACAGGACATAATTAAGAAGAAGGGGCTGAACCCTGAGGACTACACATAGCAGAGCATCACAGTGACCATTCAACAAACCACCATCCGGCCTCGCATCATCCGCCGACCTGTTATCAGGCCCAGCGCGGCGAAGCCTGTGGTGTACATCCCCCCAGACTTGGCCAAGATCGAAGGCGCCTTGCTGTCTCGCAGCCTGCACGAATACATTAAGGCGGCGTGGTCAGTCATCAACCCAGGTCGTAGTTTTGTGGACGGCTGGCACATTGGTGCCATTTGTGAGCATTTAGAAGCTGTGTCCCGTGGAGAAATCCATCGCCTTTTGATCAATATCCCATTCCGTTGCACCAAGTCGTTGACAGTAGGCGTGTTCTGGCCTAGTTGGGAATGGACCCATACGCCCGCTACCCAGTGGTTGTGTTTGTCCTACGCAGCGGACCTGAGCACACGGGATTCCGTTAAGTGCAGAACGCTGATGGCGTCTCGCTGGTATCAAGAGCGATGGGGGGATGTGTTTCAGTTGATGGGTGACCAGAACGTCAAGAACCGATATGAGAACACACAGCATGGGGTTCGCATTAGCACCTCCATGGGTGGGATCGCGACAGGTGAAGGTGGGGATCGGGTGATTATTGATGACCCCCACAATATGAAGGAGATCAACAGTGAGCTGTCACGAAAGGAGGTGGTCCGTATTTGGAAGGAGTCACTTTGTTCTCGTCTGAACAATCCGGAGACCGGCGCCTTTGTGGGGGTAATGCAACGAGGACATGAGCAGGATTTCTCCGGCCATATCTTGGCAGACGAAGGCGGATGGGATCATTTGTGCTTGCCGATGGAGTATGAACTCAAACGCCCGGTGTTTATGCGGAAGCCGGATGGAGGGTTGTTGATTACTAATGCCTCACCTAAGGAACTGCCTACATCACTAGGCTTTGTTGACCCCAGGAATGAGCCAGGGGAGTTGTTGTGTGAAAAGCGGTTTACTCCTATTGTAGTCAAGAAGATGAAGCTGGAGTTAGGCTCCTACGCTTGGAGTGGGCAAGCGCAGCAACGACCAACGCCGCAGGAAGGTGGACTGTTTCCAAAAGACCGGTGGATGCGGTACCGAACCAGTGGTGTGCCCTCTTTTGATGAAGTCATCCAGAGTTGGGACATGTCCTTTAAGAAAACCGAGGACAGTAGCCGGGTGGCTGGGCATGTATGGGGCAGGCGTGGAGCAAGACGCTATTTGTTGGCCCGTGTTTCTAAGCGCATGGAATTGCCTGAGACTTTGCGAGCAGTAGTGCACATGAGTGCTGCTTGGCCGCAAGCGGCCCGCAAGATTATTGAGGATAAAGCTAATGGTCCTGGTGTTATACAGATGCTACGGTCGAAAATAGTGGGGCTACTTCCATTCTCTCCTACTACCAGTAAAGAGGCCCGGGCGCAGGTGGCCTCTGTTTACCAAGAAGCAGGAAATATCATTCTTCCAGAAACTCAAGACGCTCCTTGGGTTGAGGAGTTTATTGAGTTGTTGGCCCGAATACCGAAGACAGACGAATGGGATGACACAGACGCCATGAGTCAGGCGATGGAATACTTCGGTCCTGGAGGAGTGGTGGATGTGCTTGGTGGCAGTGCTGTGAGTGGTGACGGCAGTGGTGACGAGGGGATGGCGTCTGTTGGTCGTGACTCCCCATGGGCTATGGAGGGATGATGTCAGATCCTTGGTATAGAAGAATGGCGGCGGTGGTTTTACCTGGGGCTTTAGGCGCGCGTTTCGCACCTCCCGCCGCACAGAAAGAGCCTACCACCAAGCAACTTCAGTCTGCCCTGGCTTATGTAGATCCCTCGCGGTTGATCTCTGGGTGGGTGCAAGCGCCATACAACCCTGGGTGGTTGGTGACGAGGAAAGGCTTAGGCATTTACGATACCATGAAGCGTGATGAGCAGGTCAAAGCTGCGCTTAAGTTTAAGAAGTCCTCCGTGTTGGCATCTGGTTGGGAGGTGGTATCTCCAGGAGATCAAGAGGAAGATTGGGAGGTCACACAATTCGTTCGCAACACTTTGTTGGGGGTACAGGGAGGTTGGCACGCAGTTTTAACCGACATTCTGGGGGCACTAGAGTATGGCTATAGTGTTGGCGAAAGGGTATATGGGGAGGCGGAGAAAGGGAACTGGAAAGGGAAGGTTGTTCTGTCTCGTCTTCAAAGCATTAAGCCACACTATATTGATTTTGTGGTTGATGAGTTCGGCGTATTGCACGGGATCACACAGCAGATGGCAGGCTTGGCACAGCAGGACCTTCCTATAGGTAAGTTTGTGATCTACACGCATCAAAAAGAGTTTGGCAATTTCTATGGCATATCAGATCTGGAATCCGCATACCGACCGTGGTGGACTAAAGATAATGCTTACAAATGGTTAGCGGTAACGCTGGAACGGTTCGGCCTGCCTCCGTTGTTTGCTATGTATGACCCAAACTCTTATCAGGGCAACCAAATCGAGGAACTGAAAAAGGTTGTTGCTCGAATACAGAACGCTACATTAGGTGTGATTCCCAGGGCCACCAAAGACGCCTTGGAGTTTTGGTCACAGCAGTTGGGTAAAGGTAGTGTGGATTTGTTCCTTCAGTCCCTAGATCGTTTTGATCAGCATATTGCTAGAGCAGTATTGGTGCCTAGTATGATAGGGGTGGCATCGGATGAAGGCAACAACGGGTCTTTAGCGCGATCACAAACGCATGCGGACTCTTTCTTGCGGGTGGTGGCGGAGTTACAGCAGGACATTGCGGTGGGTGTGGTCAATGCTCAGATTATTCCCCAGTTATGTGACCTGAACTTCCCGGGGCTGGATGAATACCCAATATTCAGGTTCCTTCCTTATACGGACGAACAACGATTAGAGGTGATCAAGACCTGGTCGGAGTTGGTTGGGGGCAAAGTGGTCGGTAGGATTGAGGATGACGAGCGTCATATTCGGAAGGTGATCGGATTTCCGGAGAATGATGATATTAAGATCGAGGCGTTGCCTGAGCAGCCCCCGCCAGGTCAATTCCCACCAGGCAAACCAGCCTTTGGGAAGAAGCCACCACCATTTGGAAAACCGAAACTGCCGGACAAAAAAGAGCTGTCGATGGAAGAAGTGCCAGAAGAGGAACAAAGCGAGGAGATGCGAACATTTGCAGAAGAGAACAATGCGGTGTGGGTGTACGCAGATGATGGGGGCAAGGTCGCCGTGTCTGCGGACTCTGTGTTTGAGTTGTGTAAGGACTGCTCCGGCTCCACCGCGCCTACGTGTAGGAAGAACAGGAAGTGTTTAGGGACGCCATGAGAGTTCAGTGCTCAGACGTTGTATATGATGTGGACGAGGCGTGGATCCACTATGACGCAATTGCCACTGCCTGTTAACTAATAGGGAGGTCACATGAAATATACAATTCTTTCTGCCAAACAAGTTGAAGACCATATCTTTACGGAAGTTAAATATGACTTCGACGATGGCACCAGCGCAACGGTTTCTATACCGCACTTCCAGCCGCAGTCAAAAGATGACGTGTTGCTTGGGATAACCAATCGTCTTATGTCTGAAAACAAAAAGAATGATGCTGCTAAGGTAAATGCTACTGTGCTTTCAACACTTGATGTTGGCGTTGCTGTAACAGTAGTGAAGTAATTCAACATGATCCTATCAGTGAAGTGAATTCAACATGATCCTATCAGAGTTTATACGCCTACTTAAAGAGGTTGAGTCTAGCGGGAACGGTGATCTCCCCGTGGCGCTTGCGGATTGGAGTGAAGAGTATTGTCAGCCCAACGAGCAACATGCAGAAGAGGTTACTGTGCGTGATGGTCAAGTTGTTATTGGCATGAAGTAATATGGCCGCAAACATCTTCACTGGCGCGACGAACTCTAATTGGGGAACTGCAACCAATTGGTCTTTGGGTGCTGTGCCGACAGCCAGCGATGGTAATCCGGCGACGTTTAACGCTGCAAGTCCAGCCTGCACAGTGGATACCAGTGCTCGTGTCTGTAATGGCTTAGACTTCCGCGGTACTGGTGTTACCGATTACGCTAACACTATCACAATGTCGCAGCAGATCACATGCTCCGGCAGTGTCACGCTGTCGCCGACAATGACTATTGCCGACGCGGGGACCTTGATTGTAAACACGGCATCGACGCTGACCAGCGCAACCAAGACATGGCCTAATTCCCTTACACTTAATGGGGCCGTAACGCATACCTTGGCTGATGATTGGGATGTTGACGGAACCCTGTCCCTTGGAACTACTAGTCAAACTACGACTATCGCCGGGGCGTTCACGCTAACAGTTGCTGGCGGGCTGACTTGGCCCGGATCAGGTAGCGTTGTAACAGGTGCAGCCAGTATCGTTTTGAATGGTACCGGTACAATCACTGGCGGCGCTTCTAGTGCAACGTTAAAACTGAATCTTACGATCAACACAGCGGGAACGATCACATTTGCCGCTTCTTCACATAGTTATTCAACAGGTACACTTACCTATACAGCGGGGACTGTTGTAACGACAGGAAGCACGCTTTTAATTTTAGCCGCGAATACTACTTTGGCTGTGAATGGAATCACCTGGAACAATGTAACTCTACAGGGTGCGTTTACACATACTCTGAGTGAGAATATTAATGTCAGCGGGCTATTGCAATTAGGCGCAGGCACCAGCGCAACGGTGATTAACGGAAGCACAATAAATGCTTCTGCTGGTGTGCGTCTAGGTGGGAGTTCTGCGACGGTTTCTGGAACGACTGTCATTAATGTCAATGGAACTGGAACGTTGGACGGGCCGAGTCTGACGACTGGTGTCATCAACAATCCCATAACGATTAATGTTCCTGGCGGGACAGTTACGGTTGCAACCGTAGGCGACACGCCGTTCAGGATGCTGCTGAATCAATTAAATTGTGTGGCTGGAACGATCATTACTGATACCGCAACGTGGACTGCATTTGGCGGCGGTGGTGGAAGTCTAGTTATCGCACCACAAGCTAACGTGGTTTTTGGGGGCTAGTACCATGGAGCGAAATGTATCGAGTCAGGCGGTTGCCGTTCAATTAACAAACCTGTCTTCCGGGCAGTTTCACCAACCAAATTCTGGCGCTGTTCTAACATACTTCACAGGTGATGGAGGAGCACCAGCACTTGGCTCTGTGAACTCCGGAATTGCCTCTCCGAGAAGTTATGGGCTTCATTACTACACCCCTCCCGCGTCTGAAACAGATTTCACACATGTAGCGTTCACTTTTGTAGCCTCCGGAGCGGTTACCGTAACGGTACAGGGGTGGACTCGGAACACTTCACTTCAGTCGGGCGTGGATGCCACCATCGTTGCGGTAGCTTCATTACATACTCGTGTAGGATCACTATCTGCCTTGGTGGGTGTGGTGCAGAATGATGTCTCCTCACTGCATACCAGGGCCAGTTCTATTCAAGCGGATGTCTCCTCTTTACAGACTCGTGTCAGTTCCGTTCAGGCCGATCTTACTACTATTCATACACGGGTCTCGTCTGTGGATGTTCGCGTTAGCTCTTTGGATACTCGTGTGGGGTCTGCGGCTACACAGGTGGGGAGCAACTTTACAGGTATCGGCTCATTGTCGGCTAACGTGGCATCAAACGGTGTGTCTATTGCCTCTCTGCATACCCGCGTTTCTTCTATCGCTACGCAGGTGGGGTCTGTTTTCTCCGGTGTTGATTCGTTGCTGCAAAACCCACCTGGTTCGACGACGGTCACCGACATTACATCAGCCGCATTGGCGAGGTTCTTTAATCGGGACTCCGGGTTGTATTACGCCAATGCGACATCCGGGTCTGTGGTCGCGGAGATTACCAAGAATGCAGGCGGTGCTTCCTTGACTGTTACCGATATTGCTTCCGCTGTGGGTGGTATGCTCTCTCCGGGCGCTCATGCTGCTGGAACATTGGCACGGATTATTGGAGACACCGGAACGTCGGTCACTAGCATCTCTGCCCAAGTTAATTCCGCCACTAATAATGTCGCAAACAATGCCACGGTGATCAGTTCTTTGCATACGCGCGTGAGCTCTGTCGCAACCCAGGTGAGCTCTATCTTTGTGCGGACAGACCCATTGCCGAGTGATCCAGCGGATGAGTCCTTGATCATAGCAGCAACCGACGCGATTATGACACGGCTGGGTGTGCCTCAAGGGGTAGACCTGTCCGCAGATGTGAGGTCTATCCAGACGATGACCACTTCCATCTACGCGCGTGTAGGCGCGCCAGTGGGTATCAGCCTGGCGGTTGATGTTTCGTCGATACAGGTCGGGGTTAATTCATTGCTGACTACAGCAGGGTCGTTGCATACTCGTGTTTCGTCTGTAGATGTTCGTGTTGCTACGGTGGATACCAGAGTGACCTCTTTGGATATCCGAGTTACATCGTTAGACACCAGGGTTGCCTCACTGGATATCCGTGCTAGTTCAATACAAAGTGACGTCTCCTCTCTGCAAACGCGTACGGGTTCCGTTCAGATAGACGTAGCCTCCCTCCAAACCATTGTTAGTTCCTTGTATGCTAGGGCAGGGGCGCCGCAGGGTGTTAGTTTGGCGGTGGATGTGGCTTCTATTCAAACAGGTGTCCGCTCCCTTGCTGCATTGATCTCCGGCGGTCGTTTGTTAGCAGATGTTGCTGCGGTGAACAGCGACGTTAATGCGGCCACCAACTTGCGACGCGGTGCCTTGGCGACGGTAGTTGGAATGACTACTGGGGACAGCACTACCAGCACCTTGTCGACCGCTAATCTCAGTCCGGCAGCTACTGTTGCGGATCAGTTTATCTCGAGGACATTGGTGTTTGATCGTGACACTTTGACGCCTGCATTGCGAGGACAAGGAGCTGGGATTAACTCCATGACTGCTGCCGGCGTTTTCTACATCAGTTCTTTGACCACCGCACCACTCAGTGGCAATCAGTTTACTATTGGATAATTGAATGGCACAGATTTCCAAACCCGGATGGTTCGGATATTTTATCGGGACGCGATTAGCGGGGCTGTTCCTGCGCGCACCTCCTGCGGTGGTGGTAGATGCGGGCATTGCACATGCCACGGCGTTGGATGCGGTAGTTACGATAGCATCCAGAGCGGATGCTGTGGTTACAAGGGCAACTGGTGCGGATGGGGCGGTGACTTCGGTCACATTATTGGAATGGCCGGTGTGAAGGGGTAGACTGAGATGAACACCTATGACGTTGGCGATACTGTTAGGTTGCAGGCTGTCTTCACCAACTCCGCCGGTACCCAGGTGGACCCTAGTTCTGTGACTTTGCAATATAAGCAGTATCGGGTGGACGCATCTTCTTATACTACATTGGTCTATGGAGTCAATTCGATCACACTAGCCGCCGCCGGTTCTTACTATCATGATTTAAATATTAGCTCAGGTGGAGAATGGCGCTACCGGTGGAATGGACTGGGCGCCAATGCGGCGGCGGTGGAAGGAACATTCCAGGTGAGGTGGCGTAATGTTGGATAATGTTCTGGCCTACGCCGACGAGCAAGGGCATGTTACGTCGGCACAGCCGCCCTCAGCCGCGTTTAAACAGCGTTCCATAGCCTCAGGTGTAGTTCTCGCGTACGCGGACGCGGCAGGGCGTGTTTACACTACTCAAAAGGAATCCGATTTCCAGAACCGTATCATGTGGCAGCTGGGGGACTTGTCTGTCGTCTCTGCCCTGGATTCTAAACAGTATAACGGGGAGAAAGATGGGGAAGGTGTTTGGAGGACCATCCATGGCAGACCTGTATTTATTCGGATGGACCGTGAGGCGGTTAAAGGCAGACTCCAACGCGTACGTGAGGCATCCGGTCGTGAGACGTCGAAGGTATTGGAAAGCACCTTTGAGTATCCTCCGCCAGAACTTGACGACCAGACCGCTATATACATTGAACGGTATTTGGATTCCGCCGCCGGCTTGAACGGCACCCTTCGGCATGGAGACGTGGGGATTGCTGGGGAGTACGTGAAAAATGTTGTAGCTGCCCTGGATAGGACCGTCTCCGCGGCCCCACCAACCTTGGTAGACATGGTGGTGTCCCGTGCAATCACAGGTGAGACGTCGACCTTGTTGGGGTTGTCGGAAGGGAAGGTGATTAAGGACAAGGGTTTCGTTTCCACCTCCCTGTCGCGGGAGTTTGCTTCCACCTTCTTGAGGTATCAGTCTGCCGTGGTGGTAGATATTAAGATCCCTGCGGGGTCTAAGGTCCTGTCCATCCCCAGCCTCAAAAAAGTGCAGCACAGTTTCAAAAGCCGAGAAGCCGAGGTCTTGCTTCCCCGCAATTCTGCTTTTCGAGTCATGGCGATCTCAGGCAATCACGTGGAGGCAGAGTTATTGCCGGAAGGTACTTATGCTATCTACAGTGCAAAGAAATCTCTCTACGTCTCCCGTCCTGTTCTCAACGCGGATGAAATCATCGTTTGGGCAAAAGCTAACGGCTTTGAAACCACACTGCCTGCGGAGGACATGCACGTTACGGTGTGCTACAGCAAGGCACAGGTGGATTGGGCTGTGATTAAGCCACTGAAAAAAAAGCTTTCCATCATCACCAGCGTTCGGTCCGTAGAACTATTGGGGGACGATGGCGCAGCGGTATTAAAATTCACCTCTGATGATTTGCAGAAGCGGTGGCAAGAGTTTCAGGATGCCGGAGCATCTTGGGATTATGAAAAGTACACACCGCATATCACCATTTCCTATGATCCACCTGAGGACCTGCGCCGGATTACGCCTTACACTGGTCCAATTGTGTTAGGGCCGGAGGAGTTCTCGGAGGTGGAAGAAGGTTGGGCGGAGGATATTAAGGAACTTTCACAGGTTGATTACGCCCAGATCAAAACTAGATTGGACACACTGGAGGCACAAGGACTTAAAGAGTTGTTGCCCGTCATGATCAACGCACGGGACAGACTGGAAGAGGAGATCAAGGACAATGCCAAAGACTTGGGGTCAATAATCAAAGGCCTCGGCTTCCCGGGACTGCCTGATCTGCATGACACCATGCGCGATATACTGCGACGTGCGTGGGATGCAGGTGGTGATGACGCACGGCGGGAGGTGTGGAAAAGGAAAACTAAAAGCTATGCGGGCGAGGAGGGTGAGGGAGGTGGCATTGTGGGGGGAACCCCCGGTGTAGTGGGCATAGCGGTAGGTGCTGGTATCATTGGCAGAGCGAGGGCAGCCTTTACCCCTCGGGCTGCGTTGAAATGGCTGCGTGAAAAAACATTTTGGGTTACAGATCTGTTGGACGGAGATGTCACTAATGAAGTTCGCGCCTCTCTCCTCGCTGCGATCAAGACGGGAGAAACCACCGGTGCTACGATTGAGCGGTTGTGGAGGGTGTTTGAGAAGTATATTGGTGATCCTGATGTATTGAAAGATGGGGAGCCTTTACCGCCAAGCCGTTTGGAAACGATTGTGAGGACCAATAACACGGACGCGTACAACCACGGGCGTATGACGGAATTTGTGCGCCCTGACATGTTGCCATTCCTGACCGCCCTTCGGTATAGCGCTATATTGGACTCGCGCACCACGCGTGTATGCCAATTCCTGCACGAGAAACTTTTTACTCCCGAAAACCTTGTGAGTAGTGGGCTGTTGCCTGGAAATCATTTTAATGCGCTTGCCCAAGGCACCTTAATTCTTACCGAGGATGGAGAGGTGCCTATTGAAGACGTTCGGATAGGACAACGAGTTCTTACACACCAAGGACGGTGGCGTGAGGTTTACGCTACTATGAGAAAGGAAGCAGACAGGGGAGTGATAAAACAGGTGACGCTTTCAAATGGCAACGTTCTTCTTATCACGGACGAGCATCCGGTACTTACAACGAATGGGTGGAAGGCTACGCGGGATCTTGATCTTGGGGATCACCTTTTTGAGTTCTGTAAGGACAGTCCAGGGATTGGAGGACATGCGTTGATCAGCCCGAAGGACTTTCCAGCCTTGTTTGATGAGCCAGCTATCCCGTATAAGATCATAGGCTTTGACAGGCGTCTCTCTATGTTCGGCGTGGTCAACTTCGAGGACGATTTTGTGGTCAACAAACGCAAAGTCAACGATGTATCTACCAATAGCGAATTGGTAAACATAGTTGACACCGCAATTACAGAGGATAGCATCGAACATCCTTTCATGGATAGGGGCCTTTTTGATACGCCATGTTTTGGCCAGTGTTTTGTTCCGTTTGTCCAACCGCCCAGGCATGTGAATGGGGTTATTGGTTTTCATCATATGGCTGATGTCCGGTCTGTGAATTCCCCAGGCCCAGTGTTTCTCCCCGGATCGTTTGGCAACAGCCTCAGGGAGACGGTTGCTGATTCCAACAGCCTCTTTTTTAGTTCTGATAGCGATCCCATGTCTTTTGCACCACCCATTCAATACGGTGCCTGTGAGTCCGAGCTCACGCTCAATGCTTCGGATGGATTTACCTCGTTTAAAATGTTCAACATTAATGAGTTTTTGCACAGCAGTCTTGCTTTTCAGATCAATCATAATAGTTCTCCAACATGGGCAACTCCTACAATTGTAACAATTGTTGAAGTGAAAGAACAACGGCCTGTATATAACTTGGCGGTGCGTGAGGATCAAAGTTATCATGCGAATGGTGTGGTTGCTCATAATTGCCGTTCCATTATCGTGCCAGTGATCGTTGGGGAGAAGGTGGACAAGAAGGATTTCATTACTGGTGCTGAGATTGACGAAGCACGTGGGCTGGCGGATGCGAAGTTTTTGGCGCAGTGGGACGAGAGCAAGCATCCACGTGCTGAAAAGGGAGCCACTGAGGGAGGGCAGTGGGTTTCTGAAGGCGCCCTGACACATGACGGAACGCACTGGGTGGACAAGAATGGGAAGCTGGCAGATGCGGATACTCAGGACAGACTGCGTCAGTTGGTGGTTCCACCTGCTTGGAAACATGTGATGTTGAATTCAGACCACCTAGCTGGGATGCAGGTTAAGGCCATTGATTCCAAAGGCCGCACCGTTTACAAGTACAGTGCGGAATTTTCTGCTGCAAAAGCCGCTGAGAAATTCCAACGGTTAAAAGCCTTTAACGAAGTGGTGCCGAAGGTAAGGGATACTTCCCTGCGTGATATGAGAAACAAGTCCTTGTCCAAACAGGAACGGGACACAGCAGCAGCAACGTACCTGATCACACAGACAGGTTTTAGGATTGGGTCTGATGGCGATACCCAGGCGGCTGTTAAAGCCTATGGGGCCACGACATTGTTGTCCAAGCATGTGAATGTACGCGGAGAGGCAGTTGAGTTTCAATTCACCGGGAAGAAGGGGGTAGAGATCACACGGGTTATTTCTGATGAGCACCTAGCCACTTATATTGGCGCGTCTAAAAAGGCAGGTGGCCGGTTGTTTGCGACCGATGATGTCACGGTGCGGGAATATTTTAAAGGCATCTCCGGGGAGCAGTTCAAGGTCAAGGACCTGCGTACGTGGACCGGAACCTCAGTGGCGTTGACTACTATGAAGGAGTTCAGTAAGCCCACGTCGGAGACATCATTTAGGAAGCAGCGCCTGGCGGTGGCCAAGAAAGTTGCTGTGACTTTAGGCAATACTCCGACCGTGGCGTTGAAAGCATATATTGATCCGGCGGTATTCGCTCGGTGGGAGATGAGATGAGTAATGACATGCAGCAACAGATGGACGAATTCTTTGAAACTCATTCCTACGCGGGGGTAGCGGAAAGTGCTTGGCATTATTTTCCAGAATTGGGTGAGGAGGTGGAAGAGGATGACACCATTACCCTGACCGACGAACAAGGCACCGTTCGCAATCTTTCCCTAGTAGATGCAGATGTTTATGCCACGGCAGAAGATCAGGATGCGGATGCGGTCACGAAGTTATTTGATACAGGCGAGGCTACTGCGTCCGAGCGTGTGGTTATCTTGGAACAGCTCTCAGGGTTAGGGCCTGGGGCGGCCGCTTTGGCAGGGGCCCTACGTGGGCTAGTTGGACGTGTGGTGGTAAGCAACAGGATTGTAGAAGAGAAGGAAGTATGAACTGGTGCAAACCACATTGGCATGCATTACGCGCAGCAATTGAGGTTCGTGGGTTGTCAAAGTTCGGTGCGCAGAATGCAGAAGAGCTGCACAAGGATTTAGACGATCAGTTGGATAGCGAGACCACGCAGTTTGACCCATTGATGGGGTCTTGGCTGCGGATCAATCAGCAGATGCTTGAAGATGTGGGTTTGCGTGCGGTCGAGGAGTGCCCATTGTGTATTTTGATTACAGACGGGAGACCAGAATTGGTGCAGAATTGGATTGATGGGGTAACGGACGATGCATTAACTTATGCGGTAAAGGAAGGTTTGGTGACTAGACAATGATCTGGTTTTTGCTCATTATCCCACTTTGGATCCTGTTCAACTGGGCAGCCCCGCTGGCCTCTTTGTACAAAGCAGAGCGTCTCGGACTTGGACGCCTGCCAGCAGATCTTTTACGTTTACATCCGCGTGTGTCTAGACATATCAGGTTTTATTTGTGTGATTTGCGACATAGCTACGGGTTCTCGGTGTGGATGTGGCCATACACGGTGGTGGTGTTCGATCGTAAGTTTTTTTCTGCCGCCTCAGGAGATCTAGTTCGCTTTGTGGTGGCGCATGAACTTGGGCACACCAAGGGCAAGGATCATGTACAGAGGTGGTGGGCGATTGTGACAGGGGTAGCTTTACTGCCCGCTATGAGGCGTCGTTTTGTCAAACAGGAACTAGCAGCAGATCGGTACGCTATTGCGTTGACCGGATTTAGACGTGATCAGTTTATAGGGGCCTGGCACCATGGGCGGTGAGAAGGTACATGTAGGAGTGGCGGACCTATTTGCACCCACCCCTGATATACAGTGGCCGCCAGTCGGTGTCCGGTTTATTCGGCTGGAGAACGGAAAAGAAGACACAGTTTCTGCTGTACAGAACAGGCTTTGCACTCAGTATGAGGAACGACGTCGGAAGTTGGATGCGAGACGGTACCCTAAACGGCAAGTCGAAGAAGTCCTTTCTGTAGGAGGTGTGATTTTAGCTTTGCCTGTGATTCAGGAGTGATGTGTTGCTGATATGGCTACAGCCGCTATTTATTCTCATTACCAGTTTGGTGTCCCAGGTCTTTTCTCAGGAGCCCCAGCATTCTCGTTCTATGAAGTTCATGTGTCTGAGGAATGCCATATCTCCACACATTTTATTCGTGAAGAAAATAATTGGTGGCGGTACGTAGCACAACAGGGGAGGAAAGGGCAGGTGTCTTGTAGAATACACCTGCCAAGTTGGGACCGTGACTATGATTTTGACAAGTCTTACAGTGAGGCGAAAAGTAGACAACCATTTCATTTATGGTTGTAACGGCGGTATAGTTTGTTTATGACAGTTCAGTCAACCATTCCTGAATGGCGCAAGCTATGTCCTACTAATCTTTCGCGGCGGCTGAAACGTCCTGCGCCGAAACGTCAAATACCAGCGTGGCCCAAGATCATGTGGTGGTTTCTCGCTGAGTGGGACGAAGGCAGCCAGCTTTACTATATTTTAGCCCTCCAAGGGGATACACAGTCACCTAGCAAGAAGCACCATGCCTTGCGTGCCATCGTCAGCAATCAGCCTTTGATTGGGAGTTACCGGCGTCACCTTATGGGAATGATCAGAAGTCAGCTACATACCGACATGATAATGGAGAACACATGAGAGTTTCTGTAGTGATGCCGGTGTTGACGCCTACCCCATTTTTGCGTGCCATGACGGAGTTCACTATCAGAACTCTTCGTCTACATGCGGCAGAGGAGTTTGAGTTGGTGGTGGTAGAAGCAGCAGACAACTATTTTGAGAAGTATTGGTGTCGTCCCGGGCAACCGTCAACAGCATTCCTACGGGATTCCGATTTGAGGATCAACACCTATCTGAGTTTCAATCCGAAGATTGGTGGCATGAAGGAGACTAATGCCGCGTTTGGTGCAGCTACAGGGGACTTCACTGTTTTCACTGGTAATGATGTGATTGCCCCTCCTCATTGGGATACAGAACTGCTACTTCCATTTTCTCGCTATAACGATTGTGGCGTGTCTTCACTTTCTGCCTTTGAGCCTGGTTGGATCATCGGACCGAACCAACCCGTGGATATGATTGTGGAGGGGATGTATTCTCCATTCATGATGTGGAAAAGTGGGTGGAAATGGGACGAGTCTTATGGCCGGGTGTACCAGGATTCCGATTTGATTATGAGGATGTATATGGCAGGTTACCGCGCATATCGTTCTTGTCGTGCTCATGTCCATCATTTGCTTAGAATGACTACCGACCGTGTCGACACGGAAGAGCATAATAAGCAATTAGCGATGGACGAAGTATTATTCTACCAGAGGTGGGGAAATTCCCCCCTGTCTATCTTCGGACTAATTCGAAGTGGCCAGATATTATATGGACGTGAGCACGAGGCATTTCTACGCCCAATCAATAGACATCTTTAAGAATATGCAACAACAAAATAAACTTGTATACAAGCATGACTTTGAAGACTTGGGGTTGTGTAATGAAGACCAGATTATACTTGAGCGGGTAATTGTTGATTTATTCCCGAGTCGTTCATGTCTCCGTGTGCTTTTTGTGGCTGTTCCTCAGGTATCAAATAATGTCTTCGAATATGACGCTGCGCGGAAGGGTAAGTATCCCTGTTTCCCCCCTTATGGCCCAGGAATTCTGATCAAGATTTTGGAGGGTATTGAGAAGTTGTCTATCACCGCCGACGTGATTGACTTACATTATGTCATTTTGAATGCTGCTCATCTAGTGCCAGAAGAGCAGTTTGACATAGCTGTTTGGAAGACAGAATTAATGAACAGTGTTGTATCATTCAAGCCGGATTTGATCGGGTTGTCTTGTATGTTCAATTTGGGGCATTCTTGGTTGAAGAGCGTTGCTACCTTTTTAAAAGATGCATTTCCCGATCTTCCGCTTTCTGCCGGGGGTGTTCACCCCACGCTCACAGTCGACCAGGTTTTGAAAGACGTACCTTCCATAGATCTCATATTTCTTTATGAGGCAGATAAGTCCTTCCCCGATTTTCTTCAGTTCGTGAATGGTTTGTCGGACGGGTCACGCCTGTCTCAAATTGCCTGCCGTGATGACGATGGTCGGGTTATTAAGCTGACACGACGGAACTTGCCTGAGGTATTGGAGTATTCACCAGAGTATAAATCACTTCCGATCTCTTCCTATTCGCAGGTAGGAAAGATAGGGGCATACACATTTCTTAGGGACTCATCGGCGGTGGCTGCAACGGTGTTATCTGCCCGCGGCTGCCGTGCACAATGTGGTTTTTGCAGTGTGAGGAGTGTGAATGGTATCGGTGTGAGGGTACGAGATGTTGATGCTGTTGTTGATGAGGTAGAAAGACTGAGCCTTGTTTATGGTGTTCAACATATCATGTGGTTGGATGACGACCTCTTTTATAATAGTCGGCGAGCACTATCCTTGTTTTCCGCACTTGCCGACCGTTCCCTCGGAGTTACTTGGGACGCCTCAAATGGGGTTATTGCCGCTTCTTTAACTGAAGACTTACTAAGCGCCTGTGTTCGGTCCGGGTGTGTCGGTCTTGGTATAGGAATCGAGTCTGGTAATCCTGAGATGCTTCGTGCTGCAAAGAAGCCAGGGACGGTGGGGACTTTTAAAAAGGCGGCAGTGCTGCTTAACGCAGCACCACAGATTTTTACTAAAGGGCTTTTGATGATCGGGTTTCCTGGAGAGACAATAGCGATGCTCCACGATACTGTAAATCTAGCTGTAACAATGGGCCTGGATTGGTTTCCTATTCAAGTGCTTACTCCCATGCCTGGAACACCTATTTTTAAGATGATGGAGGATCAGGGTTTATTGGGAGATATTCCAACAACTGTGCTGGATAAGGCACGAACTTTTTCGGTTGGTGCTGTTGGTGGAATCCAAAAAAGGGAGAGGATGGAGAAAGTAGAAGCATTACCCTTCTCTAATTTGCTAGAAGGGGATTCCACTCGTGTTCCTGATCGAGCGGAGATGGAAGACTTATGGTTCATAATCGATTACAAGATAAATTACGAACCCATCTTGACTTTAGTCGATAGGCATAAGCTTGAAAAAAAGCACATCATGTTGGCGGAGATTTGTCGGCGTATGACAACTGACAATGCGTTGGGATTGCTGTTCCTAGGTATATTATCATTGAAACTTGAAAAACGAGTCGAGGCGAGTAGATTGTTGTTGGAGGCTCGACGCTGCTGTTCTGAGTCCAAGTTTTGGCAGTTTCGTTTTAAGGCACTTGGCATCGAGAATTACCTAGCTGATCTTTCTATGGAGTATACGGAATAGAATAAAATGAAAGATGAGAAAACACTAGAGGCCATAGACAAGATACGCGAGATCTTGCGGGAGTACGATCTGTGGGCGTGCCTGACCGTGGTGAGTGAGGAACGGGCGCATTGGCTGTACTCTGTTGACCCCTCCTGGTCCTGTATGAGTTTTGATCCAAAGACAGGGGAATCTAGAATACGTGCGAAGGCGGCAGATTTTGCAACACCTGAGATGCATAGGCGTGTTGTTGAACTGACCACGGGTGCTGTTATGTGTAGTAAGGATCTTGCTGTCCAAACATTTACACACATGGACAAGTTGAAGTCCCTGTTGGAGACCAAGTTCATTATAAAGCACGTTCCTTTTCTGGACGTGGAATATGCTCATGAGCAGAAAAAGGAGGCATCATGAATTTTGAACAGGCAGAAGTCAGGTTACGGGAATTGGCAGCCCTTTCTGAGCCGAAGCAGAGAGATAATTTACCTGAAATAAATGAGGTGTTTGAGCTGTTTTGGCGCAGCAACCCAACAAAACAGAAGTTCGCGTCCGCGTGCTCCGGACTGATCTTTACGCCGTCTATGATGTGGGTTATGGCGAAAGTGAATTAGATGGAACCTGTTTTCGGTGTGCGGCACACCATGAACACGAGACTGGCGTTGATGCGCTGGGTGGTGGACGGTTTCTGGGCCATGCGTAAGACAGTTACGGGGTCAGTTACGGGGTGGGAGCCATTCGCGTGAGCTATCCTTTAGACCTATTTTTACCACCGTTGAGGGATACAATGACAGCACTGGAGAAAAGAGAGATATCTTTTGCCAGGATTGTTTCCACTTTGATGCATCGGCCAACGCCGTTGGCCTGTTGTGTACTGATTCCCCCACTAGAATTTAAGCTGTTGCGACAAGCCGTCCTGCGATATCTTGAGCAGTCCTTGCCCATATCATCCTCTACAGATGTTCTCCATCGTTTGGTGAGGGACAGGGATCAAATACTCACCATTACCCCTGGTGGTATTGTGGTTCCCAAACGAAACTCAGTGTTAGAGTATAATCTAGTAGCACGTACGTTTGCTGAAATAGTGGGTGGAATGATCGGCCCCCTTATCGGTTCTTGGCACATTCCACCAAATGTTCGCGTTAAGTATGAGGATATTCCTCCAAAGCAACTGACCCGCGCCCGTCCCTCGGAACGTCCTCATTCCGATGCTTGGGCCGGGGAGTCCCCACAAAGTGTCACCGTCCACATTCCTTTATTTGGTGACACAGTAGGAAACTATGTTCGTATCTATGCTCCTCCGAGGGACTTTGAAGAGTCTTGGTTGGTTCCATTAGATAGCGATGACGTGGAAGAGGTGGCACAGTATGAGACAGAACTAGCATCAAGATATTCTTTAGTAAACTTTAAATGCCCTCTTGGTTCTGCTTTGTTTCTAGACGCTGCTTTGATGCACGCGTCTACGAGATTGCTCCCTTGCAGTGTGCGTGTGTCTATCGAGGCACCCTTTGTCTGGTTTGATGCTGAGCAGAAGCCATGGCTAAGCCGTGCTAATGAACATGCCCCTCCTTCTGTGTTGTTAGGGTTAGGTGCTACTCATTTGCTGTATTTTGGTGATGATCAGAAGGTCCACCGCCAAACCACTAGTTTGCAACACGTAGCCAATTTGCGGGTGGTTCGATTATGAGTTGTTATCCCAGACCTATCCGCGAAATACACGTAGTGGAGCTCACCACGCGGTGTAACCTGCGGTGTCGTTACTGCCCATCACCTCGCAAATTGCGCCCTCATGAGGACATGGCGTGGGAGACCTTTGAACAAACCCGTCGTTTCATTAAGCGCTTATGTGATGCTGGCACACAGGGAGAGGTAGCCTTAACAGGGATTGGTGAGCCTACAATGCACCCACGCTTTGTGGAGGCCGTCGCAGCGATGCGGGAAACTATAGGGCCGAATCGCACGTTGACAATAAGCACCAACGGGCTGCTGTTTACGGAAGACCTCGCCTTGGCTATTAAGCCGTTCAAGCCGTCCATATTCGTTTCACTGCATCGCCCAGAGAAAGCAGGGATAGCGGTTGAAATTGCGGGGAAACATGGGATTCTCGCAGGTGCCAACGCGTCTGCTGCAACGTCAGCGATGGATTGGGCAGGGCAAGTAAAGTGGTTTAACAGTCACCCTCCCGCACATTGCGAATACCTGTATGCGGGATGGGCCGTGGTGCTGGTGGACGGCCGCGTGACCATGTGTTGTGTGGATGCGGATGGGAGTGGGTCGGTGGGGACGGTGTGGAATGTGCCGGTGATGTTGCAGATGGCGCCTTTTGGTTTATGTTCTAAGTGTAGTTTCTCGGTGCCGAAGGGGTTAAAGGCATAACAATGGGAAAAGGAATTGAGCTAGCACGTGGGGACGCACCTGTTCATACTGCAATACTTGATGATTTCAAAGACCAGTTGCTTATCGTGTTTCTTAAGCGTCTTGGAGGTGCTGTGAGCATTCCGGTTGCCGAGATAGACGACACCAGGTGGGACCTTCTTGCCTTTCGGGTCGACGAGAACAAGGTATTTCTTCACTTTGAGATGGGGAAAAAGCAATGAAACCAGTCCCCGATAATGCACATTGTTTCAAACATGCACATTCGCATAGGCAGGATCAAGAGTGTCCTTACTGTGTGATAGAGAGCCGCTTGAAGCGTGTTGAGGAGCGACTTAATAGGCTTGATCAGTTTGATTTGCCTAAACGGAAGCCCATAACGAATGTTGAATTATCACTTCCAGTTATAGCTTACGCAGACGCCTCACCAGTAGATCGCTCTCAACAAGTGCTTACTAATGTGTCTCCTGTGCCTGTCGATAGATCACATGTACAAGATCGTGGCGACGGTCAGCAGAAAGGGTATGTCGTTCTATCTGCTGAGGAAAGGGCCAAAGGTTTTGTGCGCCCTGTTCGACAATCCTATATTCACAAGCCTTGTGGCGTTGTGACGCATATGGGCCTCGCGTTGGCGGAAACCTATGCCCGTGATCCCGAATTCTACAGTGGCACCTTCTGTTGCGGCTGTGGTAAGCATTTTCCTGTTGGGAAGGATGGGGAGTTCCTTTGGGATGATGGCAGTGGAGAGAAGGTAGGGACATGAGATCGGTCCCTGTCAAACCACACTGCACATGGGTACAGGATAGTGATGGTATCTGGAATACAGATTGTGAGCACTCTTTTGTGATCAACAATGAAGACACGCCACTTGAGAATGGAATGGTGTTCTGTTGTTACTGTGGCTCCCCTTTAGCTGAGATGGAATATACGGAAGAAGATGAAGATGGTTGATGATAGTCCACTGAAAATCTTCCAGAGCGTTCGTGCAGATGATCTAGATAAGTTGCGTACATCACAGTATGCCATTTTGGACATGGTGCGTGCGAAGATTGAAGCAGGACAGGTAGCGTCCCTGGCCTTGCTGATGGTGGCTAAAGATCCTGCTGTTTCTGGTGGAGAGGCATACACGGGGTCCAGATTTTTAGTGCACCCGACACACTTAGACCTTATTGACAATGCGTACCATGAAATGATGCGTTCCCTGGTTAAGCACTATAAGATCACACCGGACCAGCTTCGCAAAGACAGGAACAGGAACAAGTGATGATTTGCACGTGGGAAGGATGCACGGATAGAGGCTACCACCTGCGGTTGGATCGGCAAGGGCTGCGTTGTTGGGCTACATTATGTGAAGCACATAACAACATGTTTCAAGCGGCGGTTGACGAAGGGAACGTCAAGAAGATTCTTTCCTATTATGTGAAAGCTGTAGGTGGGAGTAAGAAAGCAGCGGAAAGGATGTAAGATGCATGTGACTTCTCCTGATGTGGTGTCGGAAATCACGAAACGAATCTTGTCGGGGTGTAGCATTCGGGATATCTCTCGAGAAGTTGGTGTATCCCGAGGGACAGTCTTACGTTATCGTTTCCTGATTGCTGGGGAGATTGAGCTTCCCCATTGTGATTGCGGGCGTCCTGCTGGTCATCGGGGATGGTGTTTGACCCGTGTTGTTAAGAGTCCTGCACGAATTGAGTTCCTAAAGAGGTGGGGCGCGGAAGTGCACAATACCCCCGTTGTTAATATTGCCCCCGCTTCAGATGTGGTGGTCAATGTGGCACAAAAAGTTTTGTTGCTGAACAGACGCCGGGTTGCTGGTGTTAAATCAGGGAGTAGGAAAAAGGAATCAGAGCTAATCATTTCGGCACTGAGTGTGAACAGGGAAGATGAGATCGAAGACTGTATTTTAGGGAAGCCGCGACTGGTTCAAGGATATCAATATTGAAACACCAACCACTATTCCCCATTACCTCGATACATCAGGTTGAGTTGACCTCTCGGTGCAATTTGGCGTGCATATATTGTGTTCATCCTGATATGCAGCGGCCGAAAATAGACATGTCCGAGGATACTTTTCGAGCATGTCTCAATTGGGCTAGGCATTTTGTGGACAAAGGAACACAGGTGGAGTTCAACGTCTGCGGGATAGGGGAGTCCACCATGCATCCACAGTTCGTGGATTTTGTGGCGTTGGCACGTTCAAGGTTGGGGTGGAAGGCAGAGATTGTATTCGCGACGAACGGTCTTTTAGTGGATGATGCACTAGCGTCGGCACTAGCGCCGTACAAGCCGAAGGTGGGTGTCAGTTTGCACCGCCCAGAGATGGCAGGCCCGGCGATTGAGGTGTTAAAGAAGTATGGGCTGCTGGCGTGGGTAGGATCAGACGCGGCGACGTCTAGTGTAGACTGGGCAGGGCAGGTTAAGTGGCACGTGAGTGCCCCTGCTATGCACTGTATGTGGGTAACAGGTGGGCGTGTTTTTGTTTTGGCAGATGGAAGAATGTCATCCTGCTGCTTTGACGCGAGTGGGGATGAAGCAATTTGTAACATTGAAGACTTTGACCCTGATAAACATTTCACCAACCCCTATAAGTTGTGTAAAAATTGTCACCAAACACTTGATATTGAGGGGTATGATCAGCGTGGTTGAGCAAAATGGAAATGATGAGTTTCTTTGTGTGACATGTTCTACTCCCATGACAGTTATTGGGAAAGGCTCAGCAACAGGTCGTTTACGGTATCAGTGTTCAACGTGTCGAGCAGAGCAGTGGGGGAAGAATCCAGCCGCAGTAGCTATGGGGTCATTAGGGGGAAAGGCACGTGCCGCTAAATTGAGCCCGGAGAAACGCACTGAGATTGCAGAAAAAGCAGGGAATGCCAACGCGGAACGTATCAGAGAAAAGAAACGGAATCAAAGAGTTATCTAAGTAACTTACTTGTAAGTTCTTTTTCTATCAAGGAGATCCAATTATAAACTGGCATCATGGGTGCCAGAATCTACTCCCTCACGCGAGACCAAGTCCGAGAACTGTGTCCGTCCTGTGCGGACAAAATGCAACTTGCTCGTATCAAAGAGCTGAAGCTGTCTACAGATGATCTCGGCAATCTCCTCCCACAAGACGAAGTAACCATCAAACTGTTCGCTGGCTTTTCGCAGGGCATGTGCGACAAGTTTGGCCCGGATGATGGAATGTTCACCCGCTGCGCCGAAACCATGACGGGCAAGGTGGATGACGAGAAGGCATTCTGCGCCGCGTTGCATAAGTTCTGCGTGGGCAAGTGGCCAGCGGAAAAGAAGCATGGCACGTTGGAAGAAGGAGTCACCTACCTTTTCAATGCCATGCCACAGCCGGTGGCAACAGCAGTGCAACCACCTCTCCGTAAAATGTTTGATGAGATCCTGCAAGAGAAAGAGGTGCAGGATAAGGCCAATCGCATTGTGTGGTCGATCAACGATTCCATTTCCCGCATCGTTGACGACAAGACGCTAACGGCATCCGAACGTGAGGGAATGCTGTTCCGCTCCCTGCTTCAGTTCATGGCCACCGTGCGCACAGAACTGCCCACGTTGACCACATTGTCGGACGCGGAAACAGTGGTGAAAAAATACAACTCCATGATGATGTCTCGTGAGGAGATGTTGACCAAGTGTAAAAAAGATCATCCAGATTGGACGCCAGCACAACATGAGGCGTGGGTTACCAAAGAGATGAAGAAGAAGAAGCCAATGACTTTTACTGAAGATCTTGGTGTAGAAGACGACTCCGCCACCATTTTGGAATACTCCAATGCCATTAAAGGCGTGGAGGTGTTCAAGACCGGCACCCACAATGGGGATGAATACACTGGCAAAGATCTGGACGACATGGTCGGTGCCTTTAAAGAACTTGATTACTCCCCGGCCATTAAGGTTGGTCACACCAAAGACGCCCCGGGATGCCCTGCTTACGGGTGGGTCAAGAATCTGCGTCGCGTCGGTGACAAGCTCTACGCAGATTTTGAGGACATGCACGACAGCGTGGTGGACGCTGTTCGTAATCGTTTGTATGACCGCGTCTCCGCCGAGATCTATTTTAATTTGAAGCGTGGAGAAAAGACATTCCGCCGCGCGTTGAAGGCAGTAGCCTTGCTTGGTGCTGAGGTGCCGGCAGTGGCAAATCTTACCCCACTCCATAAGATGGAGTTCGTGGAAGGCGGATTTGACGCGGTAGGGGTGTTCGAGGCAGATTTGGATATCCCGACGGAGACGATGTTGGAGACATTGTCAACTCGGGTGGCAGGGTTGGTTACTTTGATAAAGGAGTATGGCATGAAAAAGAACGCGGAGCAAATCAAAGCACTGAAAGCACAGGTAGATGATTTCGGCAAGAAGATGGCTGAGCTGAAGAAGAAGAAAGGTGCCGCCACGGATGAAGAGCTCGAAGACGATGAAGAGTACAAGCAGTTGTCTGCTCAGGCAGATGAAATTTCCGACCGCATTGCGGAATTGGAAGCAGACGAGGACGACGGTGCCGACGAGATTGAAAGTCTCCACAAGCAGTTGGCTGAGTCCAAGGCACGTGAGGATGCGTTGCGGAAGGATCAGGATGCCACTTCGGCACGTATCGCGAAGTTGGAGCAGAAGGATCTCAATGACAAGATTGGTGCTCGCGTTAAGGCGTGCAAGATACCGGCCTTCCGCGATGGTCTGAGCGCTCTGTACAACTACGCTCTGTCACATGCAGACGAAAAAGTCAAGGTGTACGCCGAGAAAGATGGCAAAACCACGTCTGAGGACAAGTCGTTGACCGAGGTGGTGGACGGTTTTGTGTCGAACATAAATGAGCAGAGTGAGAAGCTGTTCAAAGCCCTCGCGTTCTCCGGCGCATCTGTTCGTCAAGACGGGACTATTTCTGAGGACGTTGGCGCTGAAGTTCAGAAGCGTGTCGCCGACTACCGCCTAAAGAACCCGACAGTGAAGCTTTACGAAGAGGCCATGAAAGCGGTGCTGTCCGCTGATCCTGAGCTATCGGAAGCTTACCGTAAACAGGCTGGTCGCGAGCAGTAAGCCCGGGTAGTGGGTTAGTGGGTATTACACGGACGAATCAATTTTAGGTAGAGAAGGAGAGTAACATGATCAAAAAAATCTTCAGCGCGGTAGCAGTGTTGGTGCTAGGCTACGTGGAATGTGCTTTGGCATCCCCGGCGGAGTTCGGCCCCCAGGATATGGTGCCTGGGTTCAAGACCAATTCTGATTACAGTGTCTTGGGGGCCGCCAAGTACATCATCGTTCAGGCACTTACCACAGCGGCTCGGCAGGCTATCATGGCCACTGCTGCCACGTCCAGTACCATTTTGGGTGTGCTGCAAAATGGGCCTGCGGTTGGTGAGGCGATGTCAATCGCCTGTCATGGCTTGTCCAAGATCGTTGCTGGCGGTGCACTGTCTGCGAATGGGATGATCACTACGAATGCCTCTGGCCGGGCGGCGGCTGTTACGTCCGGTGATATTTGTGTGGGGAGGGTGCTGGAAGCAGCAGTATCCGATGGTGACGTGGTGACAGCGCTGCTTCAGCCCCCCTTCCGTTGGCAAGGCCCGGCGTAGCAGTAGCCTGACCGGTCTGACATCAGGTTTTTGAGAAAGTGAAAAGGAGATAGCAATGAAAAAATTGATCCAGTTTCTTTTGGCGGCAGCCGCAGTGTATGCGGAAAGTGTTCTGGCACTGTGCCTCTCGCCGAGGGACGTGCATATAGATGTGCCGCTAAGCAACATCGCGGTAGAGGCGTTTTCGACCGGTGATTTTATCGGTCCCCAGCTCTTTCCTATTGTCGATGTGCGAAAGCAGAGTGATAAGTACTACACCATCACTCGTGCCAGTTGGCTGCGCACCCCGTCAACCACCCTGCGGGCACCTAAGACCTCGCCCGCACGTGTCGAGTTTGACGTGAGCTCGGACAGTTACTTCGCGGATAACTACGCCCTTGGCAGCGACAACGCGCATGAGGTGCTGGCCAACGCAGATGACCCGATTCAGCTTCGAGCGCGCACCACACGCTTCTTAGTTGATATGTTGATGCGTGATCAGGAGGTACGGATCGCGACCCAGGTGACATCCATTACCAATGTCGGTTCTGGTGTGGTGCTGGCAGGCGGCGCGAAATGGTCGGACTACTTAAGCTCAGACCCGATCTCGGATGTGACTACCGCGGCCGCTTTCATTCGCCAAAACACAGGCCTGTTGCCCAATACGATGGTGTTGGATTACGATACACATCAAATCCTGCGTCGCCATCCTACTCTGTTGGATATGTACAAGTACACGCAAGGTGGCATGGTGAATGATGCGGAATTGATGTCAGTGTTTAAAGTCAACCGCATCTTGATCGGCAATGCCATACGCAATGCCGCGCCGGAGAACGCGGCCGCGTCCATGGTGAATATTTGGGGCAATAACTGTTTGCTGTGCCATGTGACGCCGACGCCAACCGGGTTGCGTACTGCGACGTTCGGTCTTGGATTCCGTTGGCTGAACCCGGAGTTGCCTGCCCCATGGGGTGTTCGTGTTTACAACGATCCGGATCCCGGCAAGAAGACGGAGATCACGGAAGCGGGGTACTACCAAGACGAGAAGATCGTCGCCGCACAACTCGCGTATCTGATCAACGCGACGCTGTAGTAATCATCAATGACACCTACTCCCTATGAATTGGGGGGAGGTGGCGGAGATAGGAGAATTAAACATGCTTAGAACGATTACCCTCGCAGTTGGTCGTTATCGTGTAGGTGACCAACATGATTACCCTCGTGGTGTGTGGAACAGGCTAGCTGACTGTGCCAAAATGCCGTTGGACAAGTTCAGTCGGGTGGTGAGTGAAAACCCCACCCACCAGTCCACAACCAAAGGCGCCCGTCCGAAGATCCACCACCGCCACGGTTCCACACAGTAAAGACATCTTTTGAAGAAGGGAAGCAATTATGAAAATTAAATGGTGGTTACTCTCCCTCTTGGCGTTCTACGCAGAGCAGGTTCTGGCGTGTAATATCAACCCGCTTGAGGCCATCTTCCGTGGTGCCATACGTGGCCCGTTAATGACCTTGACCGCGTCAAAGGCTAACCAGTTTGCAGGTCGTACTACCATTGCTAGTGGCTCCGCGACGCAGACAGTCAGCACCAACGTGGTGAACAGTGACAGCCTGATTATGCACCAAGTGCAGGTGGCACTGCCCGCAGGGTATAACACACAGGGGTTGATATCGGTGGCCTCGGGTATTTCGACCGGCGTCGCCTCGACCAGTGCCGTCTTTAGCGGCCAAGTCATACTGCTGACCAATCAAGGGGTGAACCCTGCGCAAGGCACTACTCGCGTCCACTCGATACATCAAGCTGGTGGGTCATTTACCATTGCTGTCTCCAGCGCCACTACAACCTCTGGTGCTGTGGTTGGGTGGAAGATCCCCTCCGCAGAGCCCTCCGGGCTCAAAGTTAACACCATCTCTCCCGGCAATTTCTTCACCTTTGGTTGGGCAGACGGTCAACCGCGTCCGGTGGATGTTACCGTGCTGTGGGAATTGCGTCGCGCCAGCTAACGATACATATCAGGTTGACGTGAGATGCCCATCTTATATGCTGTTGTTGCTTCCGGTGCTGTAGTCAGTGATGACGTCGACCTCCGGAAGCATGTCCTCGAGGCCATATCGGTTCCTGTAATCAATAGTGCTGATCTGGGAGTCAAGGCAGGGTTCGATACCACCAGCGCACTGTTCACCCGCATTCTCGAGCCACGGTTCGGCAACTCTGGCGATTTGCGTTTCCTGACCTATGCGGGGAGTCGAACCGTAGGGTACCCAAAGGATGCCTTTAACCCCCCGTACTTGCGGTTGGAAACTATTATGGCCACCGGTTCGGCACAAACAGACGCACGCACTTTCACGTTGTTGACCAGACCCCGGTGACGTGACCACGTAAACGAAAAGGGTCTACACGCGCCAGACCATTAACCTTTACTTACAGGATAGGGAGAGATTCACATGAAGATGAACACCCCAGTCACAAAACTCGATATTGTTATTGCTGTCCCCGGCCTTCCCTTTAATGGGGAGACCTTCTCGAAACAATCATTGGGAGGCAGCGAAACAGCTGGCTATTATATAGGATGCGCCTTGGCCAAGCTGGGGCATCGCGTTACTGTCTTCTGTAATACTTCAGAGCGTCTACATTGTCCAGACGTAGACTATGTTCCGCTGGCGCTGTTCCAACAGTACATCGAGTGTACTACACATGATGTCTGTATTGTTCAGCGACTCCCTGAGATGTTCTCCCTTTACTGCCGTGCCAAGTACTCCGTGCTTTGGTGTCATGATCTGGCCATGGGCAGGTCAGAGAACAATGTGAAAGGAGTGGCGTGGAACTATGACAAGCTCTTTGTTCTGAGCGATTTCATGCGGCAGCAGTACAAGGATGTCTATGCAGTTCCAGATGAGTTGTTGTTCCAAACACGCAATGGCGTTGATCTGGAGCAAGTCAATGAAACGCGGCAGTCCTTAGAGACGGAGAAGGTAGCACGTAACGCTTTCTCCCTCGCGTACAGTGCACGCCCGGAACGTGGTCTAGATGTACTGTTAGCAGAAATCATGCCCCGCATCTTGGCTAAAGAACCCAAAGCTAGGTTGTTCTTGTCAACGTACCACAATCCGATTAACGAGCTTCAGGGATACTATAACCAGTGCGATGCACTAGCAGCTCGATTAGGAGATCGTGTTGTAAAGTTGGGCGCGTTGACCAAAGCACAGCTTTATGAGGTTTACCACGCCAGCGGTGTTTATGTGTATCCGGTGCCCTCGGTGTTCGCTCCAGAGTTCGACGAGATATCGTGCGTAAGCATTATGGAGGCACAGGCATGTGGACTTCCTGTAGTCACCTCTGCTCGAGGCGCGTTGCCAGAAACGTTGGCACCCAGTGCTGGTGTACTAATTAGGGAGCCTGTTCATACCCCAGCTTATTTTGACGCCTTTGCTGACGCCGTTGTCAATTACATGCACAATGCGACGGAGCGCAGCTTTGCCGCAGCAGCAGGACTTGAACGTGCACAGTCTTTGAGTTGGGATGCTGTAGCGAGGCAGTGGACAGACTTGTTCGTCAACGAAATTCAGAAAGGCAGTGTTGATAAAGCCACACTGGCCAATCACTTTTATCGGCACAGTGACATCTATGCTGCAAAGGCATGTTTGGATTTGCTGCCCAAGGACGATCCGAAGAGTTCCTACGTTCGCGAGCGTATCGAAAAGGATTGGGCATTTGCATTGTCTGAGCCTGATGGTTTCCGCAAGCAATATGAGCGCATTGGGTCAACACATGACGCTGCTGTGATTGCCTGGGCACCTCAGGAACCCCGCTATGTTGTGGTCAAACAGTGGTTGGAACGTCGCATTGCTGAGTTGTCGGAAGGCGATGCCTCATATTCGATACTGGATTATGGATGCGCGCATGGTGCCTACGCCACCAATTTGCTTAATGAGCTGCCACGTTTGCGTGTCGTAGGTGTGGATTTGGATACACATGGCATACAGATGGCGTACAGCTTCGCGGAGAAGCTAGGTGTCGGAGCACGGTGGTCTGGTGTGGTAGGCAATTATGATCGCCTATACGATCCGGACGTTCCGGAAATGTCCGTTCAATACGACGCCGTCATTGCCCAGGAGGTTCTGGAGCATGTGGAAGATCCTGTTGTTGTGCTACGCGCTCTCGAGACACGGGTGAAGGATGGCGGGTTTATCTACATGACCATTCCCTATGGCCCATGGGAATACAGTGATTACAGCAAATACCCTTATCGCGCCCACGTGCGGGAATTCGACCATCATGACTTACATGACCTGCTGGATGTAAAGGACAAGACATCGGATGTAACCATTTCAGTTATGCCTTATGGACATTCCCAGGAAACCGATGAGTCGATGGGATGGTACGTGGTTCAGTACCGTGTGACGCCAACCACCCGTGGGAAGCTTGGTGAGTTGAACATGGAGCGGAAGTTGTGGTTACAGCGTCCGCGTCAAACGTTGTCCGCCTCCCTCATTGCGGGGCCTAATAGTGAGGAGATGCTGCATTGGTGTTTGCGGTCACTGGAGAACGTGGCAGATGAGGTGGTCATCGCGAACTGTGGGCTCAGTGATGAGGCTTACCGGTTGTTGGCAGATTATGGATGGCGTGATTTCAACCCTAACCAGCCCCTCGGACTCCAACGTGGTCAGAGGCACTTCTTGAACATCAAAGTGATTCCTGGAATTAACCCGACCACTCAAGGCTTCGATACGGCACGAAACCTGTCGTTGAACGCCTGTACTCAGGACTGGGTGTTGTGGATCGACACAGATGAGAAGCTGTTGCAGCCTGAGCGTCTTCATAAATACCTGCGTGGCAATATCTTTCAGGGGTATTCACTGCGCCAGCACCACTTTGCGGTAGATACCGTGTTCGACCCAGATTTGCCGGTGAGACTGTTCAGGAACAATGGAAAGTTGAAATTCTTCGGCTGCATTCACGAGCACCCCGAGGAAGAGCTCAATGCAGGTCCCGGGCGTACTATTGTTATCTCCGACGTGCACATTCCGCACGTCGGATACCTGATTGAGAGCGGACGGCAAGGGCGATTCCGTCGTAACTATCCGATGCTTGAGGCGGATAAGATCAAATACCCGAACCGTTTGCTACAAAAACATTTCATCATGCGTGACCACATGCTGCTGGTGTCTTATGAGCTACAGCGGAACGGTGGGCAGGTAACTCCGGATATGAAGAGCAAGTGTCGTGAGGTGATTTCCCTTTACCGAGAACATTTCTTAGGGAAAGGGCACTTCACCAACGTTGACCCACTTATGTACTACTCTCAAGCCAATGCTATTCTTGGGGAGGGGTTTGATACAGCGTTTCAGTTGTCCGCCGACAAGGTTGATGCTAAGGTCAATGGTACGTCTAAAGTCAGGTTTGCTACCACGGAAGATTTCGTGTCCGAAGTCACTCGCCGGGCACGTGAGACGTCTCAACGGTTTGAGTCCAAATATTGGTGAGGTTCATGGTTGAATTTACGCATCTATGCCATGTTTATTCGAAGAAAGGGGTGTCAGGGTATAGTAACGCCCTGAAAACCGTGGCACGGGCCCGTGCAGGCGTGATTCCGCAGTGTTTTGCCTCGGGTTTCATGGGGTAAACCGTGCCCACCACCACTCCAGTCTCCTATACTTCAGTGGACCGTGTATGGACCGCCGCGCCATCAATCAGCAGTGTGACCAACATCACCAGTGCCGTACAGGCGCAGTTTGCGGGCGATGTGGAATCGGAGATCAACGCCAGGATCTCGAAGAAGTACACGATTCCGTTAACGGTGGAGTGCCCAATCCTTACCGCCATCGCGACGAGGGAGACCATTTATCGGACGATGGTTCAGCGGTTGCTGATTCAGTTTCCTCCCGCTCAGCAAGGTTCCCACCCCTTGCAGATACAGCATAAGGATGACTTAGCTCTGCTGGACAAGATTGCAGAAGGAGAGGTGACGTTGATTAGTGCTTCTGGCGCCATCATTGCTGCTGACGTTACACAGATGGATATTTACAGCACCACCATGGACTACTTGCCAACATTTCATGAGGGTGACTGGGGTAGTATGACGCAGGATCAGACCAAACTGGATGATATTGATGCGGCGAGGGAGACATAGTCATGCCTGCCATCAACATTCAAATCACCACCGTAGCCGGACAGGGGCAAGTAGCGAAACTGCTCAAGGTGATTGAGCCTAGGACTATACTGACCGCGATTGGTGGCCGTCTGTTAAGTTACGTGGACAGACAGTTCAGAACGAGGGGAGAGGGTAAATGGGCGCCATTGTCTCCTCTCACGATAGCGTTTCGCAGAAAAGGGAGTGACATGCCATTGCAGGATAGTGGACATTACAAACAGTCCTTTGTAAATGAACATGGTGGCCCTGGTTTCGACTACTCTACTGACAACCAGACTTTTGTGGAGGTTGGTAGCAATGTGAAAGTAAAAAGTGGTTTGTCCCTGGGCAAGATACATGAGTTTGGGACAGGTCCATATACCATTCGCGTCAAGCGCGCTAAGGTATTGGCTCCTTGGCTGCACTATGTCAAAGAGGTTAACCATCCCGGCATTCCTGCCCGCCCTGTAATGCCCACACAGCATGTGGCGGAGCAGATGGTCAAGGAAACAGTGGAAGAAATGTTCAAGATAGCGGTGAAGGAGTGATGTGGCTGCTATTGATTATGTGGGTATTCGCAATCAGCTCAAAACTATTCTGGAATCTGACTCACGATTGGAAGGTGTTCGCGTGTACGTGGAAGAGGAGCCGCAAATCGGGCTGTCCGATGTACAAAAAGCCATTGCAGTGTTTACTGATACCCGCCTGCCACATTCTGACCAAAGCATTTCCCGAGGCACACGCACACGATACAATTTGCGGATGTCTTTGTGGACGGTGTACTTCTCAATGGAGAGCTACCAGGATGCCTGTAACGGGCGCGATACGTTAATGGGGCAATTGGAATTGGTGCTTATGGAAAACAGAACGGTCGCCGGTAAAGTAACGACCTCCTGGTTGGAGGGAGGGGAAATGTTTTCAGCGCGGGCAGCACAGAGTAGTACCTTTGTGGCGGCGGCGGAGACAGTTTTTGTTTCAGAAGTTTCAGCAATTAGTAACTAGACGGAGGTGCATCATGATAAAACGTATTCTTGCATTACTGGCCGCCTACACCGAGGACCTCCTGTCGATGGGGGCTCAAGGTCATGTGGGGTATTTCGGGTTGGCGAAAGAAGCGATTTGGGGGACGGCCGTTGCTGCAACAGACTACGCTGAGCTGCTGAGTGAGGCGTTGGCCACTACCATCGACCGCTTTGAGACCCGTAACATTTACGGCGGTTTCTACGAGGCGGACGATTACGCAGGGATGCGTCGGTCAGCGGGTGGGATCACACTAGCAGGAAACCCATTGCCCTTAGGACACCTATTGCGGGGTGCCTTCAATAATGGTTCTGTAGCGGTGGTGCTAAGCGGCTTTCTACACACCACACACTTCACCAGTGTCAAGAGTGAGTTTGCGAATGGCGTTCCCCGTCAACCCTTCACTCTGGAGGTGTTCCGTGACGTAACTAGTGCAAGTCAGTACGCAGGCGCCCTCGTTAATCGGTTGTCACTGTCGCTAGCTCCCAACCAAGATCTTCGTGTAGCGGTGGAATGGTTGGCTCAGTCTCGTTTAATGATTGCTAAGACGACCCCAACATTCCCCGGCTCCCCAACTGACCCATTCACGTTTGAAACTTGCAGTGTGCAGATGGCGGGGGCGGCGAACTCTAGATTCGAAGCACTCAACTTATCTATTGACAACCAGTTGGAAGGTATCCCTGCTCTCAATAACTCCAATGTCATTGCCCGCATCCGTGCCTCTAATCCGCAGATGATACGAATCAGCGGGACGTTGGACTTTATTGACTATGCAGAGCGTGAGGACTTCATTAATCAAACAGAGCGTGCAATGAAGTTCACCATGACCAGGGCGAACAGTTTCTTCCTGTCGGTAGACGTACCTCGCTTTGTTTACACATCCTTCGCTGCAAACGCCTCTGGTCGTGGTCGGGTAACGGCAACGTTTGAGGGGCGCGCACGGTATTTGGCATCCTCACTCACCGCCATCGGAATTCAGCTCACTGATACAAGGTCTAATCACTAGTCAATGTAACCATTAAAAAGGAAAGCAATGAAGATTAAACTCGGAGAAAAAGAGTATGATCTCGGTTTGGCACTGCCCTTGACTTTAGGTGACTTACGTCGATTGAAGAAGGAGCACAACACAACCTTGTCTGATTTGCAGACTATGGATGTGGAAGTAATTATTAAAGTGCTCCTGCTGATATTCCGGAAGCTGGATCCGGAAGTGACAGAGGACTTGGTCGATACAGTTCCAGTCCACCAGTTATCTGCTATCGCCACCTTTTTAAGCGAGGCCGCTATTCCTGACCGCCCTACCTTGGGGTAGTCCACAAGTTCGCCACAGCTTATGGGTGGACACCCCGAGACCTAGATGGATTGACCATGGCCGACATGAATCATTTATTAATGCTCATTCATCAGGACCAACAAGAGCAGGTTGAATTGTTGAGGAGGAGATTCGGTGGTTGATGTAGGCATCAAGGCTACGTTAGATGGCGTGGGTGAAGTCAAAAAAGGGCTGGAAGATATTAAGTCCTCTATTGGCAATGTCAAGCGCACTGCCGAAGAGTGGGCAGAACAACAGGCCAAAAACCGAGAACTCTTAAAGCAAACTGCTTCGGCTTTCAATAATGTTAATCGCACTGCTGCTGAGTGGGCAGAACAACAGGCCAAAAATAGGGCACTCTTAAATGATACCGCTACGATAGTTGAAAGCAGTAAGGATCGTGTCAACGATTTAGCGAAAGCCTACGAAGTTGCCACTAGAGAAAATGAAAGGTTTGATGCCCAGATTAGAAAATATGCTCAAGTACAGGAACGAGCGAATGAGGAGAATAAAAAGTTTGATGCAGGTGTAAAGTCTGTTACGACAAGCACGGAAGGACTCACCGATTCATTAGCCTCCATGGCCTTTCGTTTTACGGCCTCCCTTGTTTCTATTGGTGCTTTAGTTGGTACGTTCAAGTCAATTGTACATGCCGGCAATGAGTTTGATCTGACCAATATCAAACTGGAACACACATTAAAGACAGCAGGTGTGACGGTAGGAAAAACGACAGAGCAGTTAGAACATATGGCAGAGGCTCTGGTCAAAGGTACCAGATTTGATACTGGTGGTATCAAAGAAGCCATGTCGGTCTTGATGACATTCGACAACATTCAGGGTGATGTCTTTCAACGAGTTCTAGAGCACGCCACGAACATGGCGGAGAAGTTTGGTATGTCCATCCCCGCGGCTGCTCGAATACTCGGACGTGCTATGGATGAGCCGTCGATGGGGATTGGAATGCTCACTCGGTACATCGGTCGTTTGGACCCAGGATTGAATAAACATATTAGGGATTTGGGCAAGGCTGGGGATACCGCAGGTGCGCACGCCGAGATGTTGAAGGTCTTGGACGAAAAGTTTCAGGGCTTCGCAGTGACTGTGGGGAGCAGTGCACCTGTTGCTTTCGACCGTCTTACAGTAGCCATTAAAAATTTGTTTGAGGAGATAGGTAAGGGGCAGACCGGCGGTCTTTGGGATTTCCTGACCAATGTCACCAACCGTTTGAACGTCATTATACAAGGGAAGGATTTTAAGGAGACGGTAGAGCAGGCTAAGTCGAGAATCGAGGAGCTCAAAAGGTTAGCTACGGAAATAGATCCCAAAACAGGAAAGTTTAAGGCACCGGAGTCAGATCGTGCTGACTATAACAAGAGGATTATGGAGGACACTGCCACACTGAACAAGAAGATGTCGGATCAAACAGCCGCAGAAGAAAAGGCGGAGGCTGCGGCTAAGGAGCATCGGGAGCAGGACTCTGCGGCAAAACGTGCGCTGTTGGCAGAGAAACAGGCGAAAGAGGCCAAGGCACGGCGTGATAAAGAATACTCGGAGTGGCGGGAGTGGGCCAATCAGCAAATAACTATGGAGGAGCTCGACGCTAAGCGGGGAGAGTCCAACATAGAAAACCAAATTGCATTGATTGATATGTTGATGGAAGCGGAAGGGGAAGGAACCGCCTTTTACCTTCAGTTGAGCAAGCAGAAAGAACAGGCCATTGATGAATACACTAAGAAGCACATTGATGCTGTCGCACGGAGGGATCAGGCGTCTCGGGATGAGCTGGAGAAGGATAAAAAGTACTACAAAGAACGGGAGGCCGAACAGAAAAAGCTGCGTCGTGCTCAAACTGAAATGGCTGATGAAGAGATCGCAGAAATCAGACATACTGTTTACGAGACACAGAATGAGAAGATTGCAGCACTCAACGTCCTGCTTGAAAAATATAAGCAACTGAAAGAAGACGGCGTAGATGCAGTCAAGAAGATTTCCAGAGCCATCCGTGATACTAAGACAGATGAGGAGCTCTTGGCGGAGCGGATGCGCGCCATGTTTGGCAAATCATACTTTGATATTGTCGGAGTACTCGGCAATATTCAGGGCAAATGGTCATCCCTGATCGGTGACATGCTACGCGGCACCAAAACGTTCAGCGAAGGTGTTAAGGGCATGTTCAGTTCTATGGTGGATGCTGTAATTGATGAAATTGCCCGTTTAGTGGCCCGGTGGTTAGTTGGGCAGGCTGCTATGGCTTTAGGCTTACCGGGTGGTGGTGGGAGTTTCTTTTCTGCGGCTGGAGCTACTGGTGGCGCCGGCGGTGGTGGGGTTTTAGGCGGGGTAGGGAGTTTGATAGGAGGACTTTTTGGGGGTGGAGGGTCCAGAGGCGGCGGGGGAGGCTCTTCTAGTGGCGGAGGTGGGGGAGGAGGAGGAGGAGGAGGAGGAGCCAGTGGTGGCGGATTATTCAGTGGCATTTCTTCTGCATTCAGCTCAATTGGTGGCGGCATTGGGCAATCCATCACAGATTTTGGTGTGTCCATAGGGTCACAAACTGTTGCTGATCTAGGCAATATATTTAAATTTTCAGGAGCTAGTGGTGGTGGTTTAGGAAATATTTTAGGGTATGCCGGAGGGGTCCTTCAAATTGCTCAGGGAAATGTTGGAAGTGGCGTCGGGTCTATTCTTGGCACTGCGGTGGGTGGTCCCGTCGGTGGCTTCGTCGGTGGTCTGTTAGGGGGAATGATAGGTGGTGGGGGCGGAACATATGCACAAACCACCGGGTATAAGCTGAAGGGGACAGTAGGGCCGGGTGGTTTCAGTGGTGGTTTCTATGCCTTAGCAAATAATGATGGCACCCTGTATGAAGATCTAACGCCTCCAAATGTTACTGCTGCTTGGGGGTCATATGTAGCAGCAGAGTACAAAAAGTTATTTCCGAACGGTGGTCCCACATTCCCTATAGATGTAGGGCAACCGTTAGGAGGAGCAGTAGATGTAGGCACTCTTTCTATACAGCAACTTCGGCAACAGGCCGGAGTTCCGGCAGGAGGGGCAGCAGCGGCTTCTTCCCCAGCAGGGGATTCGTTCAGCGGTGGTATTGTGCCGATTGAAATGATGAGAGCAGCGCTCGCTCAGAGTGGTATGAATATTCCAGGTTTTGCTACTGGCGGGGAGTCTATTGTGACATCCCCTACATTATTTATGGCAGGAGAGCTTGGTACTCCGGAGCGCGTTCGCGTAAGCCCATTGGCGGGTGAGTTAGGAAGAGGGAGGGACCGTCCCATAATCATTAATGTTCAAGGGGTCTCTCTGATGGATAACTTTTCTGCCAGACGACTTTCTGTTGAATTGAAAAAACGAATTGCATCATGACAGAGCCTGTCTACACATTGGGGGTAGAACTTTCAGTAGGATCATTTACCAACCTAACTAGCTACTGTGAACGTGCTGCTTTTGGTCGGTCTTTATGGACGTTATTCTCTCCGCCTGTGGTAGATAGCGCACATTTTCAAATCGCGAACGATTTAGGAAACTACAGTCCGCTCCGCCAATCTGGGTTGCAACCTGGAAGGCTTATCTCTTTTTCAGCAGTGCATTCTACTGAAACCTTCCCATTATTTTATGGGAGGATAAAACAGATATTAACCAAACCAGGCCTTACAGATCGCACGACAGTTATTGAGGCTGTTACAGAAATAGATCGTCTTGGTCGTACACGGCTTCGTACGGGCATGTTTACTAATATTCAAATTAACAGTTTGTTTACGGAGGTGATGACACGTGTAGGTGTTGCGTCATTCACGGCCGGTAATGGCCTTTCTAAAAAGGTTCAATTTGCATGGTATCAAGAACATACGGCCGTCAATGCCTTACAAGAACTTATTGATTCTGGTTTACATGAAGCTTTTGTTGATGGTGCTGGCACTTTCAGACTCCGAGAACGGTATGGGTTCAACTCGTCTGGATTTGTTGTGAACACTTTGGTAAATGATGCTTTCATGGATTTGAATTATACGTTAAGTGATGCTACCATCATGAATAGGCTTCGGGTAACAGCACAACCACGTTACCAGTCTAGT
>ERZ1292629.546-Hain-H43-01um-R1-546-length-41347-cov-8_pt1 | contig 41347 bp, 37 predicted proteins | sample MGYA00564399_ERZ1292629 | MGnify/ENA primary metagenome ERZ1292629 (study PRJEB36523, sample SAMEA6512636) | groundwater metagenome | collected 2019-01-08 | study: AquaDiva: Metagenomics assemblies of 32 groundwater samples
CGGAATCGCTAGTAATCGCGGATCAGCATGCCGCGGTGAATACGTTCTCGAGTCCTGTACTCACCGCCCGTCAAGTCAGGGGAGCTGGGATTACCTAAAGCCTCGTTTACGGGGTTAGGGTAAACTCGGTGACACGGACTAAGTCGTAACAAGGCACGGGTAGCGGAAGCTGCTCGTGGATCAATTATATTCGTCGATACACTGCATTTTTTGCATTTTGTATACTGTTAAAGGTGTTAGCCGATCCCCATTAGAAATGGGGCGAGCTCCGAGAATATTCGTAATAAATTTATGAAGATTTCTAACGGGGCAAGAAACCTTCATGTCTCGGCTCGCCAGCTGTCGCAAACGCTATGGCTGGTAAATTGGGGCAACTGAAAAAATTTTTAACTAAAATACAAACTTAAACTCAATTGTGGTTAATAAGGAGGTAGTCTATAATACTTAAAATGCCTGAAATAAAAAATATACTTCTTGTAGAGGATGAGCCGCTTTTGGGAAATCTTCTAAAACAGCGGCTTGAAAAAGAAGGAATAAGCGTAGTTTTAAAAAAAGACGGTGAGGAGGCATTAACAACTTTGCGCGAATTCAAACCCGACCTTATTCTTCTAGACATAATTTTACCTAAAATTTCCGGATTTGAGGTTCTTGAAACATTGAAAGCCGACCCGCAACTTGAGCGCGCGCCGGTTATTATTGTTTCAAACCTCGGGCAGGACAGCGACGTGGCCAGAGGACAGGCATTGGGAGCTATCCAATATTTTATAAAAGCGAAACTTTCCATTGAAGATTTGATAGAGCAGGTAAAGCTTCTATTACAGATGAAATAGCGTTTGTGTTATAATTACTGCAGATGAAATAGCGTTTGTGTTATGTTTATTTTAGAGGTATTTTTTCATGCAAATCAAAAAAAATAACCCCAGTTCAAAGAAAGGTTTTACCCCAACACCAGAACGAGGCGTTGCACCACAGGCGCAGCATTTTAATGCGCCTCGTTTGGTGAGGGGGTTTACGCTTATTGAGCTTCTTGTCGTAATAGCGATTTTAGCCGTCCTTGCGACAGCCGTCGTTCTGGTTTTAAATCCCGTAGAGCTGATAAAACAAGCGCGCGATTCCACGCGCATTTCTGATTTGGCGGCGTTGAACAGCGCGATTGCTCTCTATTTGTCCGATTATGCAAGCCCGGCGTTTACCGCTACGGGAAAATGCACTAGCGGGACAACAAAACCGACAAATATGTCGCAAGCGTGCACAAATTCCACATCAACATTAGTGGATGGCAATGGCTGGGTTCCTATAAACTTTACATCAATTTCATCCGGCTCGCCTTTAGCAAAGCTGCCAATGGATCCGAATAATGGTTCTACAAACTGCGCAGGAACTGTGAATGTTTGTTCGTATGTATTTGCCAGCAATACAAGCGAACAGTATGAGTTGGATGCCAATATGGAAAGCACAAAGTATGGCACTAGCGGAGGCGCCGATGTGGAATCAAACACAAAAGACGGCGGTGACGACAATGATTGGTATGAAATAGGCAGTGACATTCTCAGCCTTTAGTCGCGTTACAAAACTCAATATGTTTTGTCTGCACAACTTTCTAAATATATTTGGAAAGTTGTGTTATTGAGGGTTTTATTTAGGTGAAGTGAAAACGTAAAATATTAATCTGCTAACCCCGCCCTCTAAGCATATTGCTATTGTTTATTTATATAGTATTGCCAAACTTGTCTCTGTATAGGAATGGAAAGATACAAAGATACAATCGCGAGCATAGAGGGCGGGGTGCTGGCATTTATGGTAAAATTTATATTGTAAGGAACTCATAAATTTTAAGAAACATCGCATGATTAACCTTCCAGCCGAAAAACTTCACGACATATTGATTAATGCCGGTATTTTCGACGAACAGACGTTTAAAACAATCAGCGACGAAGCGGAGCATAAACAGCAAAATATCGGCGAAATTATCTTGTCTCGCGGTCTTATCAGTAAGGATTATTTTTATACTCTTATAGCTAAAGCGCTTGGCGTTGAACAGGTTAATTTAAACAGCGTACCTATTGACGAAGCCGCGTTGCGTTTGTTGCCGGAGGATATAGCGCGAAAAAAGAAAGCTATTGTATTCGGGAAAAATCCAACGACGGGGAAATTTAAAATAGCGATGGAAGACCCGATTGACCTTGAAACGATTGATTTCCTGGAATTAAAACTTGGCGGAGAAGTTGAATTATATCTTGCGGACGAAGAAGACTTCAATAAGGGCTTTTCGCTTTACGAGCGCAAGCTTACGCAGGATTTTAAAACAATTATTGAAAAAAGCATTCAGGAATCTTTGCGCGCGAAGGCCCGCGGCGTGTCGCTCGAAGAAACAGCGCAAGATCTTCCGATTGTGGCAATTGTTGACAATCTTCTTTCATATGGAGCCTCATCAAGGGCGTCGGATATTCACTTTGAGGTTTTTGAAGACACTGTTATGGTTCGCTACAGAATTGACGGCATTCTTCATGAAATTATAAAAATGCCGAAGGAGATTCATCCCGCGATAGTAGCGCGCATAAAAATTCTTTCAAGTTTGAGAATTGACGAGCACACGCATCCGCAGGACGGCAGGTTCCGTTATAAAGTCGGTGGAACAGTCGTTGATATCCGCGTTTCCATAATACCGACTTTTTACGGCGAGAAAATGGTCATGCGTCTTTTAACCGCGGCGCAAAAGCCGCTATCATTCGCGGAGCTGGGAATTTTTGACAACGGAGCAAAGCTTATATATGAAGCAATTGAAAAAACATACGGCATGGTGCTTGTATGCGGACCGACAGGTTCCGGAAAGACAACGACGCTCTACTCAATAATGAATGTTTTAAACAAACCGGAGGTGAATGTCGTGACTGTCGAAGACCCGATTGAATATGACATGATATACGTCAATCAGGTGCAGGTAAATCCGGCGGCGGGAATAACGTTTTCTTCAGGACTTCGCTCGATTCTCCGCCAGGACCCGAATATTATCATGGTCGGTGAAATCCGTGATGGCGATACAGCGAATATTGCAGTGCAAGCGTCTTTAACTGGCCACCTGGTGCTTTCAAGCTTGCACACAAACGACGCCCCGACGGTTATCCCTCGTTTGATTGATATGGGCGTTCCGGCATTTCTTGTTTCCGCTGTTATAAACGATATTATCGCGCAGCGTCTTGTAAGGCGTATTTGCCTTGAATGTATCGAGTCGTATATACCAGACCCGCAAGTGAACACTGTTATAGAAAGAGAACTGCGCGATTTGGGTATTGACCCAAAAACCGTCAGGCTTTCTAAAACATTCTATCGCGGCAAGGGATGTTTGGTTTGTAATAAAACAGGGTTTATCGGCCGCATGGGAATCTTTGAAATTATGAACATATCAGAAGCGATACGAAAACTTATAATCAGCAGCGAGTTCAATATGGATAATTTAAGAAAGCTGGCGAGAAGCGAGGGAATGTCAAGCATGTTTGAAGACGGGCTGAAGAAAGTCGAACGCGGACTCACGACTATTGAAGAGGTGTTTAGAGTTATCAGGGAATAGTTTCGATGCGAATATACGAATGTACTAATGATACGAATGAAGTACAATTATGAAATGAATAAGCAAGTATTCGCATAGTTCGCATTATTAGTATATTCGCATCGATATTATGAAATTTAAATACATCGCATCACAGCCGGACGGCAGGATAATTGAAAACGAAATCAACGCGAAAGACGTCAATGAAGTTTTGACTCTTTTATCGAAAAGCGGGCTTAAACCGGTGAGTGTCCGGCCCGCAGAAAGCAGTGTCTCAAAGGCGCTGTTTCAAGGAAAAATAACAATATCCGACCAAATTTTCCTTTCAAAATACCTTGCGCTCATGTTGAAGATTGGAACAGGGCTTATGGAAGCGGTTAATATTCTTATTGCTGATTTCACCAAGCCGTCAATCAAGAACGTTCTTATAGAAATACGCTCCTCGCTTGAGAAAGGAAACCCTTTTTATACGACATTTGCAAAGTATCCGAGAGTTTTCAGCCAGGTATACACAAACCTTATACGTGCCGGAGAAGCGTCGGGAAACCTTGAAAAAGTGTTTGAAAACCTTACAGACATGTTGACGCGCCAAAAGGAATTACAGGACCAGATTAAAAGCGCGCTTATATATCCAGCCCTGCTTTTCGCAGGTTCGGTCGCGATTTTGATTTTTTTGGTAACATTCGCGTTACCTAAGATAGCAAACGTGTTCTTGCAAGGCGGATTTGAACCGCCCTTGTTTTCAAAAATAGTTTTTACCGTAGGGCTGTTCTTCAATGACAATATGTTTTTGATTTTTGGCAGTTTGTTGTTTTTAATCTTTTTTGCTTTATACACATACAAAACTTCAATAGCATTCAAGAGATTGATTGCGAGTCTAGTTGATGAAATTCCAATGATTCGCGAAGTTGTGAGAAAAATCGCCCTCCAACGATTTGCGTCTATTCTTGCGTCGCTTGTTAAAGCCGGTATGCCGATAACGGAAGCGCTTGATATAACGGCGCAGGCCGTGGGAAATATAAACCTTAAAATTGCCCTTACGCGCATATCAAAAGAAGGTATCGCAAAAGGGCTTACAATAGGCGAAGCATTCAAGCGCGAGCCGTTTTTTCCGCAGACAGTCGCAAACCTAATGGCGATTTCTGAACGGGCGGGACATTTAGAAGAAGTATTGGGAACGCTTGCGGACTTTTATATGAAAGAAATCGACAGTTCTGTAAAGCAACTCGTCTCATTCCTAGAGCCGGTGCTTCTGCTTTTTATTGGCGTAGTAATTGGAACAATTGCGTTAGCAATCATCATCCCGATTTATCAGCTTACGACGCAGTTCTAGGAATGAATAGTATTGATACCAATATACGAATGTACTAATCATACGAATGCGGCAGACTTAATTCGCATCATTCACGTAATTCGCATATTCGCATCGCTACCAGTTGTTAAAATTCCAACATTAAAAATTGATTAAAAATTATAAATTAAAAATTAAAAATTCCAACGGCTTTACCCTCATCGAACTCCTCGTCGTGGTTGGGCTTATGGTTACACTTACAATTGTCGGCGTGATTGCTACAGGCAGATATCAGGGAAGCCAAGGTATTAAAAACACGCTTAAAGAAATATCATCTGCTATAAACAACACAAGAAAGCGCTCGGTTGCGCAGGAGAGCGGTTATGCTTGGGGAATGCGGTTTGTAAATACAACATCATCGCAACGATACGAAATTTTTAGAGGCGCAAGTTATGCTCTAGGCACTGTTCAAAATACCTATCCTTTATCAATACGCGGAATGAAATTTTCAAATCCGTTTACTTCAAGCACGATTGATTTTGCGTTTGCAGCTAGGACAGGCACGCTCTCTGCAAAACAAGCAGTGTCTATAGTAACCGGAGCTGGAGACTTTTTTATGGGTGATATTGTTGCAAACACGCTTGGAAATATAGTTACGCGTTTTGAAAATGGAATTGTCGGATACTGGCATTTTGATGAAGGAGTAGCGACAACCACGTATGATGCCTCGGGACAAGGCAATAATGGGACGGCGACAAACAGTCCGACATGGCTTTCCGGTTCGAACTGCAAAGCAGGAGGATGTCTAAGTTTTGTCGGCGGAAGCAGTCAATATGTAACGATTGGAGACCCGACAGGCGGAGAACTCGATTTTGGAAGCGCTACAGATTTTTCCATTGCAGGATGGTTTAAGCGCGCAAGCGGGATCTCTGGAATAGAAATTATAGTTTCAAAACGAGACGGAGTTGCGTCGACTAATGCTGGTTATGAAATCGGATTACGCAGTACTGGAAACCTATACGCGAGGATTGCCGACGGAACTACAGAAGTTTTAACAGCGGACGACGGGATATCAGAAGCTGACGGATCATGGCATTTTTTTGCAGTTACATTTGATAGAGATGGGAATGTCACGCGTTATGTCGATGGCTCGGCATATGGAGCGACAATAGCCGAAAGCTCAGTGAACTCGATAAATAATAGCATCTCATTCAAGATTGGAAGCCGGACAAACGGAATTTCGGAAACAGATTCTCCAATAACAGGCTCAATAGACGAAGTCCGTATCTATAATCGCACGCTCACGGCGGCAGAGGTGCTAAGCATATATAACGATTTAAAATAATTTTCAATTACCAATTATCAATTTTCAATTTTCAATTTTCAATGAATGATTCAATGAACCAATTTTCAAACATCAGAAACACCCGGAAGGCATCCGCCAGCCGGCGGATGAAAATTGTAAATTGTAAAATTGAAAATTCTCGAGCGTGGAACGCTCGAGCTGGCCAGTCCCTCGTCGAAGTACTTGTCGGTTTATCAATTGGAGCAATCATGATAGGCGCGGCAACAATCGCGATTTCAAGCATTTTGCGTTCAAATGTCGGAATAGAAAAAAATCAATCAGCCTCAATGCTCGGTCAGGAAATTATAGACAAGACAAATTCGTGGAGCGGAGAAAGCTGGCAAAACTTATATGGGCTCACCAAAGGAACAAGCACGCAATATTATTTGAACGCATCCGGCTCGACTCTTTTTGTTATTAATGGAAAAGAAGGAGTTTTAGACAACGATGTTACAAATGGGCTTGTCGGTGAGTGGAAATTTGATGAAGTTCAGACATCGACCAGCACAACAACCTACGATGCGACAGGAAACAATAACCACGGTACGTTGTCGGGTGGTCCGACGCGTGCCTCGTCAACCTGCAAAATAGCAAATTGTTTGAGTTTTGATGGGATAAATGACTATGTAACCATAGGAGATATAAACAATCTAGACGCATCCACTGCATTCACAGTTTCTGCGTGGGTGAACAGACAAGGGGATTCGGTTTCAGGTGGGGCTGGGACGATAGCTGGTAAATGGAATACAGCTGGTGCAAGTGGATGGTTTATTGAGGTAATGGATTCTGGCGACGCGAATCCGAACGCATTCCGGTTTTTTGTGTCCGGCGTTTCAGATACCAGTTTATACGCGACAACAACATTTAGTAACAGTACGTGGTATAACATTTCGGCTGTGTATGATGGTTCAAATAAATATATTTACATAAATGGCGTAGCAACTTCCGAACTGACGACAGGAACTCCGACAACTACAAACGACCCATTTCAAATTGGTTTTAATACAGGAAGCGGTGACGGAAACAATTACATGAATGGTCTTATTGATGACGTTCGCGTTTATAACCGAGCTCTCTCGGCTGATGATGTAAAGCGCCTGCATAACAATAGGATTTTCATGAGGTGGTTTTCTGTAGAAAATACGTGCAGAACGACGGATTCGTCAAGCACGATAAGCGGCGTATCGCCGTGCGATGCTGGGTCAAGCGACGACCCGTCAACGCAAAAGGTTACGGCGACAGTGGAATGGGATAGTGGAGCGGTAACAACACAGTCGTCCTTAGTTGGTTTTGTAACAAGGTGGAAAAACGCGATATTTAGACAGACAAATTGGACAAGTGGAGTTGATGCAAGTGGAACATATACGGATTCTACAAATTACTATTCTAGTTCAAGTAATGTTAATACAACAAGTTCTTCCGGCTCGATAAAATTGCAAGGAATATAAATTAAGAGTTGAAAGTTACATGCCTTTGTGCGCGGCTTTTGCTTGTTCTATAATAGAAACATGGCTGAAATACAAAATTTTGGGGGAGCTTTCGAAAAGCACCTTGGAGAAATTAAAAACGAAGTCGAAAGACAAAAAGAAACCCCGGAGTTGAAAGAATTACCCGAGCGGGAAATTGTAAAACAGGCAATCAAGTCGGTTGTCCAATCTGAAGAAAAATCAGGCATTATTCCAAAAAGCGGAACCGGAAACCTCCCCTCTTATATAACATCAAAGAACACAGGTGTTGCCGCGCAAGATGAAGTAAATAATCTTATAGAAATAGCGCTCAGAGATGGAGTTATTGAGGCCGTGCGTGAATCTAGAAAACATCCAGCTTTTGTTATCGATGCTTTTCATGACGCGTTGGTTGATAAAATTTTACCCGAATTGAAACGAAGGGGAATAATGAAGTAATAAAAAATAACCAATTATTAATGACAAAAATTCAGCCGGCTGAGAATGCGCGATATTTTGATATTTTTAAACATTAGAAATTTTTATCACATGCCTTTTCTATATATTTTTCTTGCCATATTTGGAGGCGTGCTTGCCGGAACAATTGTGTATGTATCATTACGGAAAACACTTAAGGAAAAACTTTTCGGGCAGCTTAACCTTAAATTATTTTTAATTCGTCTGCCGAAGGAAAGTACGGAAAAAAAAGAATTGAAGCAGGAAATAGCAAAGTCAGAGCATTTGCTTGGCGCGCTATCGTCTTTCAAAAAACCGTTCGTATTTGAAGTTGCGGTGCCATATATTGGAGAAGAAATTTATTTTTACGCGGCAGTAGATGAAAAAATAAGCGATGTTTTTGTAAGGCAGGTCCACGCATTATGGGAAGAAGCCGATATCAGACCGGCTGAAGATTATAATATTTTCAATTACTCCGGAGTAGCAGTGGCCGCAAAAGTACTCGAAAAAAGTTTTTTTGGTATCCCGCTTCGAACATACCAGGAAGAGAACTCCGATATGTTTCTCCCTATGCTTGGCGGTTTTTCAAGAGTTAATGGAGTTGGAGAAGGAGGGTCATTGCAATTTATTGTGCGTCCAGCGGCGCCCTCATTTTCAAAAGAAGTAAAGCGTGTTCTTGGTGAAATAAGAAAAGGAAAGAAATTAAAAGACATTGTTGGGCAGTCGGTGTTTAAAGAAGCCTTGTCAGAATTTTCAAAAGCAGTGAATCCGGAAGATAAAAAGGACAAAGAAACTCCTCCGGTTGTGCAGGAAACTCTAATTAAAGCGCTTGAGACAAAACTGACGAAGCCGTTTTTCGAAGTTAATGTTCGCGCGATCGCGTCTGCCCCGAGTGAATATCAGGCGCACTCTATTCTTGAAGGTCTTACAGCTGGTTTTTCACAGTTTGGCTCGCCTGAACGAAATGAATTTAAAGTTGTTGAAACAAAAAAGACGCAGGATATCATTACAAAATATTCATTCCGGGAGTTCAACCCGGATGATAAGATGATTTTGAACAGCGAAGAACTTGCGAGTATTTTCCATTTACCGACTCCATTCACGTCCATTCCTAAAATTAAAAGTTTGAAATTTAGAGAGGTTTCCCCGCCTTCAAATCTCCCTGAAGAAGGAATAATACTTGGAGAAAGCAAGTTTAGGGGAGAATCGAAAAAAGTAAGGATGCTTCGCGAGGATAGAAGAAGGCATTTGTATGTTGTTGGTCAGACCGGAACAGGTAAATCTGTATTTCTAAATAATCTTTCCGGGCAGGACATAGAGAATGGGGAAGGCATTTGTCTGATAGATCCTAACGGAGATCTTTTTGAAGACGTCCTATCTAGAGTGCCTAAGAATAGAATAAAAGACATTATTATTTTCGATCCAGGAGAACTTTCGCGTCCGCTTGGTTTGAATATGCTTGAATACAATCCAGAATTTCCAGAACAAAAAACTTTTATTGTGAATGAAATGTTAAATATTTTTGATACATTATATGACTTAAAAGCAACAGGTGGACCGATTTTTGAGCAATATCTGAGATATTCTCTTTTACTTCTTATGGATGACTCAACCAATGGATTTACAATTTTGGATGTTCCGCGAGTATTATCCGATGCTCCCTTTAGGAAAAGACTTCTCGAGAAGTGTAAAAATCCAATAGCAAAAGATTTCTGGGAAAAAGAAGCTGAAAAAGCCGGAGGAGAGGCGTCCCTTGCGAATCTCGTTCCTTATATAACGTCTAAATTCAGTACGTTTATCGGCAACGATTATGTCCGTCCTATCATCGCACAATCAAAAAGCACTTTGAATTTCAGAAAAATTATGGATGAACAAAAGATACTTCTTGTGAATCTTTCAAAAGGAAAAATCGGAGAACTGAATGCTGGTCTTTTGGGAATGATTATTGTCGGAAAATTGACGCTTGCCGCGTTTTCAAGGGGAGATATTCCTCCGGAAGCGCGTAAAGATTTTTATCTCTATATTGATGAGTTTCAAAACTTTACGACGCCGAGTATTTCTGTGATTTTGTCGGAGGCGAGGAAATATAAGCTGTGTTTGACTGTTGCGCATCAATTTATCGCTCAGCTCAAAGAAAATATCCGCGATGCGATTTTTGGAAACGTTGGTTCACTTGTATCGTTCCGTGTTGGGGCAAATGACGCGGAATTTTTGAAAAAGCAGTTTGAGCCGGTGTTTAATGAAAACAACTTAGTGAACATAGATAACTTGAATGCTCATGTGAAACTAATTATTGCGAATGAGGTTTCTTCCCCATTTACGATGTTTATTCCGTTCCCTCCGAAGGGGACGGCGGAAATTTCGCAATTAGCAAAAGAATTTTCAAGAAATACATATGGCAGACCGCGCGAGGATGTCGAAACGGAAGCGTATCAGAGGCTGAAGAGTTGAGACAGTGCGCGAGTGAATTATGAATAAAATAATTGTTGTAAATTGTTCCGATTTTGCCTCCGCTAGAAGCGGAGTGATAAAATCGAGAATCCTCATCCACGACAGTAGTCGGGACGGGAGAAAATGAACTATATGGATAGAAAATTAATCATTGCAAATTGGAAAATGAATCCGGAAACCGAATCCGCGGCGATAGAGCTCGCGCGCAACGCCGACGTATTAGGAGTAGTTATAGTTCCGCCGTTTCCGTTTATTCAGGCAGTTGGTAAGATATTAAAACGCGCAGCGCTTGGAGCGCAAGACGTTTTTTGGGAAAATTCTGGGGCGTATACCGGGGAGGTCTCTCCGATTATGCTTAAAAGGCTTGGCGTTTCGTACGTAATCGTAGGACATTCCGAGCGCAGAAGATATTTCAAAGAAACTGATGAAATTATCTCAAAAAAAGCAAAAATTGCAGTTGATGCGGGGTTAAATGTTATCTTGTGCGTCGGAGAAAATGGAGATATTAGAAAAAATGGCGCCGCAACTTCTATGGAATTTGTGAAAAAACAGCTTGAGCAAAGTATTATAAATATATCAAAAAACAGCGTTGCTGAAATTATAATTGCGTACGAACCGGTGTGGGCAATAGGAACGGGAAAAAACGCTACTCCGGAAGACGCTGAGGAAATGGCGGAATATATAAAAAAAGTTATTGAACGTTTAGATGAATTTCAAAAGCCGGTTCGTGTGTTATACGGCGGGTCAGTTTCTCAAAAAAATGCGCGTGTACTGTCAAGTGGTAAAAATATTGACGGACTACTAGTGGGCGGAGTAAGTTTGAACGCGCAGGAATTTAGGGGTGTGATTAGTGAAACACTCGGAGAATAATTAACAATATGACTCGTTTCGTAAAACAGATTTTATATGGAATGTTTTATTGTATTGTTTTCGCGTCTCTCGGTTTTGCATTTTATAAAGTAATAATTTTTCCATCCACGTTTTCGTGTTTTGACGGAAAAATGAATGGAACTGAAAGTGGCGTTGATTGCGGAGGAGATTGTAATGATTGTGCCTTAAAAGCCTCGGAATCTCTGCGAATTTCTGAAAAACCGGAAATCTTTAGCACTGAATCGGGGCGAGCGTTTGTTTTATTTGAAATAACAAACCCAAACTCTTACTTCCATGCTTCGCGCGTAGATTATTCAATGGATATTTATGGCGTTTCCGGATACGTGATTGAAACGGTTTCCGGTAGTGATGCGGTGTTTGCGTCAGAGCAAAGGTTCATATACGTTGACGGAATAAAAACCCTATCAAAGAATATAGACAAAATTAATGTCAATCTTGGGGAAATCGCGTGGCAAGCGACGAAAGAAATTATTTTACCGGAAATAACTGTTTTGAAGAATATAGAAACAGTTATTGAAAACGGAGCGCTTAAAGTTACAGGATTTATTAAAAATCAAAGCTCGCTTTCCGCGGAAGAAGTAAGGCTTATCGCGATTCTTAAGAATTCGTTTGGCGAAAAAATTTTTCCAGGCCAGACATTAATTAGCAATATAGCGCCGTTCGAGGAAAGGCAGTTTACGATTCTATTTCCGCGAGATGAATATATTTCAAAAAATATTGATGTAAAGGCGACTGAAGTTTTTGCGTACAGAAAATGACGTTTCGGTTGCGTTATTTTGATTGGGTTCTAATTGGCGGACTAGCGTTGCTTGCGGCAGCAAGTTTGCTCTCACTTGCGAGCTCCGATAGCGAATTATTTTCCCGTCAGCTTATATGGTATGTGATAGCATTCGCGGTAATAATTTCAGGAAGTTTCATAGATTGGAGATGGCTTGGAAGCCAAGTATGGTTTCGATACGGCTTGTACGGATTTTCATTGTTATTGTTGATAATCTCGCATCTTCAATCTGAAACTATTCGTGGGACAAAAAGCTGGATATCTATAGGCGGAATGCAATTTGAACCAGCCGAACTCGCAAAGTTATCGATAATATTAATTCTCGCTCATTTTTTCTCTCGCCGTCACGTTGACGCGTGGCAAAGTAAAAACATATTCATATCGCTTGCGTATTTGATTGCTCCAGCCGCGCTTATTATAACGAATCCGGATTTCGGAGCCGCGTTTATCCTTGGATGTTTGTGGTTCGGCTTTCTTTTGGTGAGCGGGATTAATACAAAACGATTTCTTATAGGCGCGTTTCTAGTGGCTATCATGGCTGTGGTCATGTGGGCGTCATTTTTAAAACCGTATCAAAAGGAGCGCATCACGGGATTTATATTTCCACAGGCCGACCCGCTCGGCTCGAATTATAACGTGATTCAATCGAAAATCGCGATAGGGTCAGCGGGGCTTTTTGGAAAAGGATTTGGAAACGGAACACAGACACGGTTAAAATTTTTACCGGAAGCTCAAACTGACTTTTTATTCGCCGCGTTTGTTGAAGAATGGGGGATACTGGGAGGGCTGGTTGTAATTTTGACTTTTCTTTTGGTTGTGTATAGAATAGTAAACATCGGGATTGGAGCTCGCGATAATTATTTTAAACTGATAAGTTTTGGAGGAGCTCTGTATCTCTTGATTCATTTTTTTGTCAATGTAGGTTCAAATCTGGGCTTAGTGCCTGTTGCCGGAGTAACTTTTCCGTTTTTAAGCTACGGAGGATCGAACCTATTGACGACAGGAATCATTATTAGTATCATAGAACACACAAGACTTGAATCTTCAGCTTGAACAAAGAGGGATGGTAAGTACACGCCTCCTGAGCTGGCTTGGGCTTATTTTATTTTTTTTGATGTGTTTGGGGTATTTTTTTTATAGCTTGCAACCGGTTTCGATATTGCCGGGGACAAGTTTAGAAAATATAACCGAAGCCAAGGATTCAGTTAAGTTTAAAATCTTAAAAGGGGAAACATTCAGAAATATAGGTGCGCGCTTATCTAGGGAATCACTTATCCGTTCCATCACAGTGTTTAAATTTTATTCGCTTTTAGTGGGAAAAGCGCAAAAGTTCCAGCCGGGAGTTTATATACTTTCGGGAACCATGAGTGTTCCGCAAATGGTTGATATGATGACGTCTGGGAGAAATGATGCTACGGTGACAATTCTTGAAGGATGGACAGCGAAAGATGTTGATAAGGCATTAAATAAGGCGGGAGTTCTTGAAAATAGCAATATAACGGAATCTCAATGGAGGAAAGTTTTAATAGATTATCCTCCGCTTGCTAAAGCCGATTCATTCGAAGGGATTTTGTTTCCTGATACATATCGTTTCAAATTGCAGTCTTCTCCGGAAGAAGTTTTGAGGATATTTTTAGATAATTTTAAAGCGAAAGCATGGCCGTTGCTTGAGGATTATAACGACTGGTACGACAGGCTAAAGTTAGCGTCATTTTTAGAGCGGGAAATTAAAAGCTTTGAAGACAGGAGAATCGTAGCCGGTATTTTAATGAAAAGATTGAAAATAAAAATGCCGTTGCAGGTCGACGCGACAGTCAGTTATGCGAAATGCGGCGGGATGTTTGAAAATTGTGGAAACGTTGTGGTTATAAGAAAAGATCTTTCTATATCGTCAGTTTATAACACGTATCAAAGGTTGGGATGGACGCCGACGCCAATATCGAATCCTGGCCAATCGGCAATCAGGGCGGCGATAGACCCGGCAATGACTTCTTATTTATATTATTTTTCATCAAAGACAGGAGAAACGATATTTTCTAAAACGCTTGATGAGCACAACGAAAAAATAGCAAGATATCAATAAAATTCATATGCTTAAACCGAAAATTTTCTCCTCTTATAAAGGCCGTAAGTTTCCGGCGCTTGATCTTATAAAAATTCAGAAAGATTCTTATAATTGGTTCGTCGCGAAAGGCTTGCGCGAACTTTTTGACGAAATTTCTCCGATTAAGGACCATACAGGCAAAGAACTCGAACTTAGTTTTTTGGATTACAAATTTGACCAACCGAAATACACGGAAGAACAAACAAAAGAAAAAGACCAGACATACGAAGCCGCGCTTCGTGTAAATCTTAAACTTGCCGACAAACGGACAAAAGACGCAAAAATGCAAGAGATTTATTTGGGAGATTTCCCAATGATGACAAAGCGCGGAACATTCATTATTAATGGTGTTGAACGTGTTGTTATCTCGCAGCTCATGCGTTCTCCCGGTGTATATTTTACCGCGAATGTTTTCCGCGGTAGAAAATTATTCGGAGCGAAAGTTATTCCAAACAGGGGCGCGTGGATTGAAATAGAAACGGAGTCCGACGGATTTATGGGAGTAAAAATTGATAGAAAAAGAAAAGCGCCAATTACGCAATTGTTGAGAATTTTTGGTTTTGAAAGCAATGAAGATATTTTAAAAACATTCGCTGATGCTGATGTAGGGGATATAAAAAACATTCAAGCGACGCTTAAAAAAGATGACGCAAAAAACGCTGATGAGTCGTTTTTGGGAATTCACGCAAGACTTCGTCCCGGCGATCTCACGACGGTTGATAATGCGAAAACACTCATTGAATCAATGTTTTTCAAGTTTGATAGATATGACTTAAGCCCGGTAGGAAGATACAAATTTAATCAGAGACTCGATATTAAAAAGAAGAAAGACGGGTTGTTGGATAGAGAGGACATGACAGAGCTGATAAAAGAGGTTATCAATTTAAATAACAACCAGATATCGGAGCCGGACGATATAGACCATCTTGGAAATCGGAGGATTCGGGCGGTTGGCGAGCTTGTGCAGACAAGACTGCGTATTGGATTTGCGCGCTTAAGGCGCGGAGTTCAAGACAGGATGTCAACGCTTGAACGCGCGACTTTGCAGCCGGTTCAACTCGTTAATTACAAATTGCTTACCGCAGTCGTGAGAGATTTTTTCTCGTCGTCCCAACTCTCGCAATTTATGGATCAGGTTAATCCGTTGGCAGAGCTAGAGCACAAGCGCCGCTTGTCGGCTATGGGCCCAGGCGGTTTAACACGAGAACGTGCAGGATTTGAGGTTCGCGACGTGCACCCGTCTTATTATGGAAGGATTTGTCCAATTCAGACTCCTGAAGGCGCGAACATAGGGCTTGTAAGCTATTTAGCGAATTACAGCCGTGTAAATGAACTTGGATTTTTAGAAACGCCGTACTTCAAAGTGAAAAAGGGAGTAGTGACGTCGGAGATTGAGTGGTTCGACGCAATCAACGAAGAAAAATATAACATCGCTCAAGCGGATATAGAGACGAATGATAAAGGTAGTATAAAAGAGGATGTGATTCCGGCAAGAATAAAAGGGGAGCCTGGTACGTGTCAAAAAGAAGAAGTTGATTTTATTGATGTCGCCGCGGATCAAATCATCAGTGTTGCGACAGCGCTCATACCGTTTTTGGAGCACGATGACGCAACTAGAGCGCTTATGGGCGCAAACATGCAAAGACAAGCGGTCCCGTCAATAAGGCCGGCGGCGCCGTTTGTCGGCACTGGTCAGGAAGAAATCGCGGCGCGCGACTCCCAGCAAATTGTCATTTCTGAATCAAGCGGGATCGTAACGGAAGTTGATGGAAAACACATTATTGTCAAAGGAACAAGCGAGATTCAAAAATATCCGCTTCTGAAATTTCAAAGGTCAAACCAATCAACTTGCATTTCTCAACGGCCAATAGTGAAAGTTGGAGAAAAAGTAAGCAAAGGTACTGTGCTTGCCGATGGTCCAGCGACGGATAATGGCATTCTCTCTCTTGGCCAGAATTTATTAGTGGCTTTTGTGCCGTGGCGCGGAAGCAACTTCGAAGACGCGATTGTCCTTTCAGAGCGCGTTGCGCGCGAGGACCTTTTTACATCGATTCACATTGAAACATATACGTGTTCAGTAAGAGAAACGAAACTTGGTCCGGAAATAACGACGCCGGATATTCCGAATGTATCGGAAGACAAATTAAGAAATTTGGATGAAGAAGGGATAGTAAGAATTGGCGCGGAGCTTCGTACCGGCGACATTATTGTTGGAAAAATTTCACCAAAGGGAGAATCAGAGCTAAGCTCGGAAGAAAGATTGCTAAGAGCGATTTTTGGAGAAAAAGCGCGTGACATAAAAGACACATCGCTCACAATGCCGAACGGCAAGCAAGGGCGTGTTATCGGAATTAAAATTTTTTCGCGCGATAAAGCGGACAAGCTCGAACCAGGAATTATAAAGAAAATTCAGGTTGAAGTCGCGCAATTAAGAAAAATATGCGCAGGAGACAAACTTGCCGGCCGCCACGGAAACAAGGGAGTAATTTCGCAAATCCGCCCTGTTGAAGATATGCCGTATCTTGAAGACGGTACCCCGGTTGATATTGTTTTGAATCCTCTCGGTGTCGCTTCGCGCATGAACCTTGGACAGATTTTAGAAACACATCTCGGATTCGCCGCGGGAAAACTTGGATATCGCGCGATAGCGCCCAATTTTGTAGGCCCGACGGAAGAAGACATAAAAGCTGAATTAATAAGAGCAGGATTGCCGGAAAACGGAAAAGTAAAATTATTTGATGGAATGACGGGGAAAGTATTTAGAGAACCAATCGCTGTCGGATACATTTACGTAATGAAGCTGAATCATTTGGTTGAGGACAAAATTCACATGCGTTCAACGGGCCCGTACTCTCTCATAACGCAGCAGCCATTGGGAGGAAAGGCGCAACTTGGCGGACAGCGTTTTGGAGAAATGGAAGTGTGGGCGCTTGAAGGATATGGCGCCGCACACACGTTACAGGAAATGCTGACAATAAAGTCAGACGACATTCTCGGGCGCTCCGCGGCGTTTGAGGCGATAATCCGCGGTAATGATATTAAGAAACCAAATGTTCCAGCGTCTTTCAATGTGTTGGTAAGCGAGTTGAAATCACTGGGACTTAATGTGGAATATCACGGAGAGATTGAGGATAGGGTAAATGGAGAATAAATTATATTGAATGATTATGGAAAACAACAAAAAAAATCCGCATATTTCAATAAAAATCGCTTCACCCGAAGAAATTATTGCGTGGTCGCACGGAGAAGTTATTAAAGCTGAAACACTGAATTACCGCACGCAACGTCCAGAAAAAGACGGCCTCTTTTCAGAGCGGATTTTCGGTCCTACAAGGGATTTTGAATGTTATTGCGGAAAGTATAAGAAGGTAAGGTATAAAGGAGTCACGTGTGAAAAATGCGGCGTCGAAGTTACTAGAGCGATAGTTCGGCGTGAAAGAATGGGGCATATCACTCTCGCAACTCCGGTCGCGCACGTTTGGTTTTTAAGGACTGTTCCGTCAAAACTCGGGCTTATTCTTGATTTGTCGGTTGGAAAGCTTGAAAAGGTTATTTATTACGCGGCGTACATTGTAACCGCGGTAAATGAAGAAAATAGAAAAAGAGCATTGGATGCACTGAAGAAAGAATCTAAGTCTCTGCGCGGGGAAAAAGGCGCGGACGTAGAGGAAATTGGAGAAAAAGTAAGGAAATTAGAAGATGTCGTAGCCGCTCTTCGTCCTGGACTTATTATCACCGAGTTGGAATACTTTACGCTCGCGGAGAGGTTCGGAGACGTTTTTGAAGCTGGCAGAGGAGCTGAAGCAATTAGAAAAATTTTGACGTCGCTTGATATGAAGGCGCTCGTTAGACAGCTCATAAAAGAATTTGAGGAGGTAAAAGACGATAATAGAAAAAAGAGAGTTCTTCGCAGATTGCGATTAGCGCAATTAATGGTAAAAGCGAACGTGCGTCCAGAATGGATGGTTTTCTTGACTTTGCCGGTATTGCCGCCGGACCTCCGTCCAATGGTACCGCTTGAAGGAGGAAGATACGCGACCGCGGATTTGAATGATTTATACCGCCGCGTGATAAATCGCAACAATCGTTTAAAAAAGCTCATTGAACTCCGTTCTCCCGAAGTTATTCTTACGAATGAAAAGCGCATGCTTCAGGAAGCTGTTGACGCTCTTATAGATAATTCATCAAGAGTTGGAAGCCAGCTTCTCTCAACAAGACGTCGGCCGCTAAAATCGCTTGCCGATATGTTGAAGGGAAAACAGGGACGTTTCAGGCAAAATCTTTTAGGGAAGCGCGTTGACTATTCGGCTCGCTCTGTGATTGTAGTTGGTCCGGAACTCAAGTTAAACGAGTGCGGTCTGCCGAAAAATATGGCGCTTGAGCTCTTTAGGCATTTTGTTATCAATAAAATAATAGAACGCGGACTTGCATATAACATTAAACAGGCAAACAGGCTTATTGAACAGGCGCCCCCGGAGGTTTGGGGAATTTTGGAAGAAGTAATACAGCATAAGCGCGTGCTCTTAAACCGCGCGCCGACCCTGCACCGTCTTGGGATCCAGTCGTTCAAGCCGATATTAGTTGAGGGATTGGCAATTCGTATTCCGGCGCTTGTTTGTTCTGCCTTTAACGCGGACTTTGACGGAGACCAGATGGCTGTCCACCTTCCGTTAACTATTGAGGCGCAATACGAAGCAAATGACCTTATGGATGCTGGAAGAAACCTGTTGAAGCCTGCGAGCGGAGACCCGATAGTTGTTCCTACGCAGTGTGCTGTTCTGGGAAGTTACTTTCTTACGCACATAAAAGACGGCTCGAAAGGCGAAGGGAAGTCATTCTCGACTCCTGAAGAAGCAGAGCTTGCGTTTGAAAGCGGCATAATTGACATAAATACAAAAATAAAAGTTTTAATTGACGGAAAACTTACCGAAACCTCGCACGGACGCCTGATATTCAACAGAATTTTCTCAAAGGATTTTGGATTTTTCAATGGGCCGCTCAATAAAAAATTATTATCAAAGCTCGTCACGAAAATAATTGAGCATTACGGCATTAACGAAGCGGGAATATACATAGACAGAATTAAAAGCGTGGGATTCCAATATGCCACAGAATCAGCGATAACATGGGCAATGGGAGATACAACGACGCCAAAGGAGAAAAAGGGAATAATTGCCGAAGGAGATAAAAAGGTTGAGCTTATTGAAAAGCATTATTCAGATGGTCTTTTAACGATAAAAGAGAGGCGCCGGCAAATTATTATGGTATGGAATGAAATTCGCGAGAGGCTCTATATAATCACGCCGAAATCAATGGATCCAAAAAGCCCGGTGTTTACTATCTTTGACTCCGGCGCGAAGGGAAGCTGGGCGCAGTCAAACCAAATGATGGCAATGAAAGGGCTTGTTATGGATACAAAAAACGAGCCAATTGAACTCCCCATCAAATCGTCATTCAAAGAAGGATTTAAGGTTTTGGAGTATTTTATTTCAACTCATGGAACGCGCAAGGGCTCAACGGATACAGCGCTCAAGACGGCAACGGCAGGATATCTCACTCGCCGCCTTGTAGATGTCGCGCAGGGATTGATAATTAGGGAAAATGATTGTGGAACTGATGGAGGAATTATCGTTGAACGGAAGGACGGAGACGCGTACGGGCACCAGCTCGCAGACAGGCTGTTTTCAAGAACAAGTCTTGAGGATATACGAATAGACAGAAAACTTGTTGTCCGCGCCGGGGAAATAATAGCGCGCGTTGTAGCAAAAGCAATTCAAGAGTCTGATATAAGTTCAGTAAGCATACGCTCGCCGATAACATGCAAATCAAAGAATGGTTTTTGTTCAAAGTGTTACGGACTTGATTTGAGCCGTAATAAACTTGTTGAAATAGGCGAGGCGGTCGGTGTTGTTGCCGCCCAATCAATTGGAGAGCCGGGAACCCAGCTTACGCTTCGTACATTCCACTCCGGAGGTATTGTCGGTATCGATATCACACAGGGTCTTCCTCGCATTGAAGAAATCTTTGAAGCCCGTATGCCGAAAGGAAAAGCCCCGCTTATTAAGCAAGATGGCGTCGTTGATCAGATTGTTGAAAAAGGGCTTCTGATGCTGGTTCGCGTGAAAACGAATTTGAAAGAAAAGAAAGACTCCTTTGATGAATATCTGATTCCTTCAGGAGCTTTGATATTGGTAAAAGAAGGGGATATTGTTAAGCGCGGAGATAAGATCTCGGAAGGCTCACTGGATCTAAGAGAAGTTCTGGCGTTTCAAGGAATAAATGAAGTAAGAAATTATATAATAAACGAAGTTCAAAAAATTTATGTTCCTGAGGGTTCCCCTATTAATGACAAGCACATTGAAATCATAGTTCGCCAGATGCTTTCGCGCGTTACAGTAAAGGAACCGGGCGATACGGAGTATATGCAGGGGGATATAGTTGAGAAATTGGAATTTGTAAACACAAATAAAGCGACAAAAGAAGCTAAAAAAGAAATAGCGAAAGCCGTGCAAAAAGTCATGGGTATTACGCGCGTATCACTGAATTCTGAAAGTTTCCTTTCGGCGGCTTCTTTCCAAGAAACTAGCAGGGTTTTGGTTAGCGCGGCAATGGAAGGAAAGATAGATATGCTTCGTGGACTCAAGGAAAACGTTATTATCGGAAGGCTTGTGCCTATTGGAACCGGAATGCGTGAAATTCCGAAGGATAAACTTGAAGAATTCAAGAAGAGGTTTAAATTAGAACCCAGCGCGGAAGAAAATATTGCTGGTAATGCCGAGGGGGAGCAAAACAAAGAAGTCGTTGACCCCGTTAGAAATAACCCGCCCCAATAGGCCCCTCTGGGGCGCGCCGCTTCGCTGCAGCGCGGGCGCGATTTCTAACGGGGTTGACTCGTCAGTATAACTTTGATACCGTAGGCATTATGGAACCATCAGAAAAGAAAAATCTATACGAAATAACGTTTCACACGCTCACGGAAGAAGGTGCCGGCAAGGTGAGACTAGTAATTGAAAAGAGCGGTGGAAATGTAGTACATGAAAAGCCAGTTCAAAAAATTCGCTTGGCATACAAAGTTAAAAAGCAGTTATTTGGATTCACGAGTGTTACAGGATTCGAAATGGAGCCGGCTAAAATCCATGGATTTTCAAATGAACTTGCGCTTGCCGGTTGCGTGTTGAGGTCAATGATACATATAGTTTCTCCTAAAAAAGAAAGGACAAAAGAAGTAAAAAAGAGTAGTGTGGAAACAACGCAACCCATACAGGAAAGCGGAACAAAACTAAGGTCATTTACCACTCAAACTCTCTCAAATGAGGCGCTTGAGAAAAAGATAGAAGAGATACTGCAATAAAAGTATCTATGCCAATATACAAATGAATACTAATAATACAAATAAAAGTCTGTTAATATTAGTATAATTCGTACAATTCGTATATTCGAATCGCACATATGAATTTCAACAAGGCATTTATAATCGGCAGATTGACGAACGACCCCCAACTAAGAACAACCCCTGGAGGGCAATCTGTAGCGACGTTTTCCATTGCGACAAATAGGACATGGATAAATAAACAAGGCGTGCGCCAGCAGGATGTGCAATACCACAATATTGTTGTGTGGGGGCGCCAGGCGGAAGTGGCAAACCAATTTTTGAAAAAGGGAACGATGGCGATGATTGAGGGGCGGCTCCAGACGAGGAAGTGGCAGGATAAGCAAGGGCAAAACCGCACCGTAACCGAAATTGTTTCGGAACGGCTTCAGCTCGGACCGCGTCCGGGCGCTCCAGGAGGAGCACCGCAGTTTGATTCCGACTCCGCTGCGCCAAAAGACATTGCCCCGCAATTTAGCGCGGATGAGACGAAGGAAGAACTACCTGAAATCAATTTAGAAGACGAAGAAATAAAAGCGGAAGATATTCCATTTTAATATATGGCACGAATCAAAAAAGAATGCCCGTTTCTTTCGCGCGGGATCAAGGATATTGATTATCGCGACATTGAACTCCTTAGACGTTTTGTATCAAGCCAAGGAAAAATTATTGACCCGCGCCACACCGGCGTTTCAGCGAAATTCCAGCGAAAACTCGCACGTGCGATCAAGCGCGCCCGAATTATGGGGTTGCTTCCATTTGTAGGAAGATAATATTTGGTCGATGTCATTAGATCTCTCAATTTTCAATTTTATACATTCCCTTGTCGGGAAAATGAAAGTCATTGATTGGCTTTCTATTTTTTTCGCAGAACACGCTACGTATTTGATTATAATCGCGGGTGTCGTCTTTATTCTTTGGAGTGGGTCAGTGAGGAAAAAAATAAACAGAATTTTTGTCGGAGCTCTATCGCTTGTTTTGTCTTTAGGAATTATAGCCCAACTTTTTTATATGTTTCTTGACCGCGCCCGTCCGTTCATAGAACTGGAATTTACCCCACTCTTTCAAGAAGTAAATGCGTCGTTTCCATCAAGGCATGCGATAGCGCTCTTTGTTATTGCTCTGCTTGTGGCGAGTGTAAACCGCAAAATTGGCTATTGGTTTTTTGCTTTTGCGATTTTAAACGGTTTCGCGAGAATTTACAGCGGTGTGCATTGGCCGAGTGATATAATCGGGGGATTTGTGATTGCTACAATAGGATTTTATATTGTTCGCGCGCTTGTGCCGCACCAGTCGCGCGTAGATGAAATCAAAATTATACCGGAAGAACAGCCAGTGGAAAAAAAAGAAGAAAAAATCAATGAACTTTAAAAATCTTCAAAGTCCAGATTCGGTGGAGAGCAAAGAGAATATTAAAAAGAAAAGAGATAAATTATATGTTAGAGCGAGATCATGAGGAGATAACGCGGATATATAAGTTAATGGATAAAATCGTTGTTTTTTGTAAAGGCATAAGAAAAAAATATGCAGATTGGGATAAATACGAGTACTATCATATACTTATCACCAGTAGTGATGATTCAGGAAAAATATTTATTAAACAAGATTTTCCAGGCAAAGATTCGATTGATGGATTTTTAGATAAGCTCCTCGCTGAATTTCCAAAAAGAAAGAATAAAAGAAGCGGTCATTATATGACCGCTAATTTACACAATACCTGGAGCTGGAATTATAAAGTATCCTAGCGCCATATTGATGATAAGCAACTTCTTGGCGGCTTTTATAAACGGCTCATCATCTCGAGTATAAATTCTCATTATTGAAATACACGACTGTATTTTCACCAAGTCTTTCTTGAGCTCTTCAGAGAAACTATCCAAATCTTTAAATTCATTGTTTAAAAGTTCGGAAATTTTTTTACTCGCTTCTTGAGCTATAGCAAAAATTTTTTCATTGCTATTCTTTGCAAAAAAGAGAATTACATTTGTACTTTGCAGTCCAACCTTTGCGTTCTTGTACCTCTCCATTTGTAAGGCATCATTTAGCTGCATACTCGCCTCCATTGAAATTTAAAATTGTGAAAGTTGTGTAATACTGAAATTAGTATAGCATACTAAATGCATGCAGTGATGGATAAAATTCAGTTTGAACGCCGCCCTGTAGTCGCGGTTTGACAGCGTTTTTTTGCTGGTGTAATTTAGAAACAAGATAACGATACTAATCGTCGTGGTATCGTGTGAACTTTATTTAACAGTCGGAAATATGAACTACATAAACAAAAGCTGTATCTCGTCCCTAAGAGATACGAAAATTTCGAGCGGATTAAAGGTTTTCTCGGTCGTTGCCGCAGTGCTAGTCACAAGCGGCTTTTTTGTGGCAAAACCAGCTGTGGCAGCATCTCCAGGCGATGTGATTATTAATGAGTTTGTATCAAATCCATCCTCCGGTAGTGAATGGGTAGAGCTGTTGAATATAACTACTTCTAGCATTTCTCTATCAGGATGGAAAATACAAAATTTTACCTTTTCTTCCAGTAGCGCAATAACAGGCATGGCAACCACTACTATTGGAGCAGTTACAATACCAGCGAATGGTATTGCTGTAATTAATGTTACTGGACTCAATAACAGCGGCGACTCGATAACGCTGTATGACAATAGCGCCACACCTGTTGCGGTTAATAATGTTGTCTATGGAATAGTAACTGGGTTTCCTGCTACAGCGGGGCTAACGACGCCGCCAGCTTCCGGAAAGTCCGGAGCTTACATTTCCGGCGCTTGGCAGACCAATCAAACTCCAACAAAAGGCTGGTTCAATGATGCCGGACAGCCCGGCAAAGCGCCGCTCCTTTCAACAATTGATTCAATACTCGCCTCAAGTAGTATCAGTTCAAACATCGGCGAATTAAGCGATCCTTCCGTAACGCCGGCAGCGACTTCCACCGGCCTCTACTTTGAGAAAGTCGGAAAAGGAAAAATAGTTTTCACTGCCAGTTTAAACCTAAGCGATCAAGCTACGGTTGGCGTCTTGCAGAACCTTGGTCAAAAAATGGAAATGTCGGACGGGCACATAAAATTTGATTCCGCGACCGCGCAGGCAATGAATGCAACCGGCGCGAGAATTTATCTTGAGTCCCTTCCGTACACAGTCCAACCGCCACTAATTGTAAAAAATGATAATGGAACAGCGCTTGACCAAAGCGGTTTGATTTCCGACGTGCTGTACGAAAACGACCCGGCTCCGGCATGTGCAGGAGGCGCGCCGGTTTGCAAAATGATGTCTTTTTCCGCAGCGCACTTTACCCAATTTGATATTGACAGCAACGTCTATGTTGATGCTAGTAACTCTGGAACCGAAGATGGGACGCAGGCACATCCGTATAACACCATAGGAGAAGGCATCGGTGCGGCGATGGCGAGCGGGACTGTTCACGTTGCCGTCGGAACGTATACCGAAGACCTCACGATACCAGCCGGGAAAACAAATCTTGATATTTCGGGCGCCAGTTTAGCAAGCACGACAATTCAGGGTGTTGCTACAAATGCAACAGCTAATTATCCGCAAGCCGTGCCAAACATAGAAATCTTAGCAAACGATGTAAAATTGCACGGCTTCACGATTCAGGGGCCGGCATATTCAGCGGCAACGTACTCAAGCGGCATACTGATCGGCGCGGCAAACGTTGAAATTTACTCAAACGCATTCAAAGTCCCTGCATACAGCAACGGGAATACGGCGATGAGTAATGGAATTCAAACGTGGCACAAAGACAATAAGCCATCTGTTGATATTTCCGGATTGAATATTCATGACAACACATTCACGAGTCTTTCTGCTGAAGTAGCCGGGTACGAAGGTATCTATCTCAATGTAGATACCGGCACAGGTACATCAACCATTCAGAACAACTCATTCACGGGAAATATTTTTAGGGCGATCACGACCGAGCGTTCAAAAACTATAATAAGCGGCAACACAATAACAAACGACATAGCGCCGAGCGGAAGCAGCTACACTGGAATTGGCGGTTGGCAGGGAATTAATATCAGCGGGGCCAACACCGGCGCTATTTCGAATATTTCTGTTACGAATAACACCATCCACGGATCGGCGGCGAATAAAGGATTCAGTTATGGAATCAAAATCGGATACGATACCGGTTCAACCTTTAACTCGGTTTCTGTAACCAGCAATGCTGTTAATAATTCGGGTACTGCCGGAGTGTTTGCTAAGTTTACCGCTATAGGCATTACAGTGGATAAAAACGATTTATCCAGTAACGGTTTAGGGATAAAAAATGGAGACGGCGCGGTCTCGCTCAATGCCGTAAAAAACTGGTGGGGAACTGTTTCATCAACTGAAATTGCAGCGCTCATAAACGGTTCGGCGAGTTATACTCCATGGTACTTAAATTCAACAAGGACAATCCTATCGGATGCCGTGAGCGGCAGTACGGTCAATTCAACAACAACGGATGCGGGCCTCACTTCCGCAACAAGAGGACAAGCTGACCTGCCGTCGGGCGCGACTACTGTCACGCTCGGTAATTCAACATTCCTTGATGTTTCAGCTGGAAAGGTTGCCACGAGCACGCTTGTTGTAGACGGCGTTGACCAAGGTACGGCAAAAACAATCGGCGGCCAGGCAGTTACCATTACGCAGTCAGTAAAACTTAACTCAGGCGTTTTAGGCGAGGCGATTTCTCTTTCAAATGCTGACAAAGCCGGTATCTCGGTTTCAATTCCCGATGAATTAGTTGTGTACGCTCCGTCGGGATGGAATGGAAAAATTCAGCCGCCAAAGACTGGTTCAGTAGACGGCAGCGCGCCATCAGGATTTTCGGTGTCGAATTCTGTAATTGAAATAGGTTCGCCAACCGAAGTGCTTATCTTCAGCAAACCGATTACCATAACGCTTTCAGGTGTTTCAGGAAGCGTCGCTTATAAACCGTCCGGCTCTAATACTTGGACGCAGATAACCAACATGTGCGGCGGGACATACGCCACTTCGTCATCCCCGGCGTTTCCTGGCGAATGTTATAAATCAAACGGTACAGATACAAAAATCGTAACGTATCACTTTACAATGTTTGGCGGCCTTAATGTTGTTACAGTAATGTCGGGCGGCTCCGGAACGGTTTCCATCGTTCCTGACGCGCCGGTTGTCGTTGCGGCAGCGGCAGGAGCGGCACTGGCTCCGATAGCAAAAGTTCCGGCATTAAGCCAAGCCGCTCAGAAAATTGATGTGAACGGGGATAACAAGATTGATGTTGTTGACTTCAATATGCTCTTAGTAAATTGGGGGAGCGCAAGCGCCAACAACATCGCTGATTTCAATTCCGACGGCAAGGTCGATATACTTGATTTTAACCTGCTCATGATATACTGGACTCTCTAAAGCCCGGCACGCAATAACATAAAAAATAAACTTATGAAAAAAACTACACTTGTAATCTCTGTCGGCATCGCAGGGGCATTGCTTCTTGCGATGCAAGCCAGCGCCGCCGCTACGTTCTCCTTTTCGCCGGAAAATATCAGTGTGAAAGAGGGGCAGAATGTTACATTAAACATTGCCGTTGATCCGCACGGCGTGAAAAATTACACCGTGAAAACCGAATTGAGTTATCCGACGGATCTTTTGGAAGCGAAATCATTCTCGTTTGAAAACGGCTGGCTCGCGGTCTCGCGCGCCGGCTATGATGTAATGGATAATTCAAACGGCCTTCTGATCAAAACCGCCGGGTATCCTGGCGGAATTTCCGGAGTTACTCCATTCGGTTCCGTTTCATTCATAGCTAAAAAATCCGGCAATGGGGCCATCAGCGTTGGAAGCAATTCATTAGTATTGGACGCGACAAGCCAAAACGTGCTTGATAGCGTACAAACTAAAGTTTTAGTAGCGATAGCGCCGGCAACGGCAATGCCAGTGCCTGAATCATTGCCTGTCCCTGAACTGATTTCGCCGGAAGTTGCCCCCACGCTAGCGCCATCACCGGAAGCAACAACACAGACAGAGACGCCTCTCGTACAGCCAGCAACTTCATCAACACTCTTGATTGCCGCGCTTAGTACACTAGCCCTCGGAACAGGGAAAATATGGGTTAGCATTCTGACGTTGGCTGTTCTCGCCATCATCATAATCTTGGTAATCTACTTTTTTGCACGCCGTAAGCCGCGCGATAATAAGCAATAAGTTTTTTGGTGCCTAGGGGGAGACTCGAACTCCCAAGGGCTTGCGCCCACGGGTTTTTGAGACCCGCGCGTATACCGATTCCGCCACCTAGGCATGGTTATATTGATAATGCCACAAGAAACTTCTATAGTAAATTAGGGCTTTGTATGATATTTCAAGTTGAAGACGCAGAAATATCATACAAAAGCCAACCCCATTAGATAACGATCATTACAGTATGGGTGCTAATAAAAATAACAACGTAAATTATCAGGAGGTCGACATATCCCTGTTCACAGTATCTAACGGGGTGCTCAGATTTGTGGATAAATTTTCGTCGCCACAATCTGGGCTAGAAAATTTATACAAATCTGGCAAATGGCTCGCGTAATAGCGGTTTTCAATCAAAAAGGCGGTGTTGGTAAAACGACTACGGCGACAAATCTCGCCGCGTATCTTGGAATGTTCGAAAAACGGACGCTCTTGGTTGACTTTGACCCGCAATTCAACGCGACAGTGGGTATAGGCGTAAAGCACGCGCCGGACGAAACAATCTACCATGCTCTGCTTGGCGGAAAGCATCCGGATAGCACAATTAAACAAACTTATCTTGCGAATCTTCACATCGTGCCGGCGTCAAGCGATTTGTCAGGCGCGCTTATAGAATTGGTAAATCTGCCGTCCCGCGAATTATACCTGCGGAATTTTGTTGAAGTGGTGCGAAACAGATATGATTTTATATTCATTGACCTTGGTCCAAGTTTGAATTTACTTACGATAAACGGACTGCTTGCCGCGGATGAAGTAATCGTCCCGATTCAATGCGAATATTTTAGCCTCGAGGGTTTAGGACAAGTTTTACAAACAATAGGACTTGTAAAAAACAATCTCGGGCATAACCTTAAAATCGGCGGAGCGTTGCTTACTATGTATGACCGCAGAGAAAAACTCTCGCGCGAAATAGCGCGCGAAATACGAAAGCGTTTTCCACATAACGTATATGACGTTGAAATTCCGCGGTCCGTGAGTTTAGCGGAAGCTCCTAGTTTTAAAAAACCAATTATGCTGTACGCTCCGCAGAGTCCTGGCGCAATTGCGTATGAACGGCTGGCGCGCGAGGTGCTCGCTCAAGGCGGGGAAATAGAAAAAGTTTCTATAACAACGGAAAAAAATCAGGAAACCAGTTCGTATCTCACAAATGTGCCTACTGCGGTTCTAGCGAAAGCGGAAATAGCAAACGAGCCTGAATTAGAGCCGCTATATCCTGAAGATCCGGCTCCGCTTATACTCCATTTTGTTGAGGAAATCGGCACTTGAAATTATATATATACCTTGTGATATAATCTAAGTAGCTCGTTCGTGTGTATCTACTCCGCAGTTGGATGTGTTAGGATATCCGATCGGTATCCAATCCTCCAACTAAGGGGAAAGAACACGCGCGCGCAGCTGTACACGTGTACTTTGCTAGAACAGAGGAGACGGCGGAATCAGTCGTCTCGCTACTAGTACTCCAGATTTCGAGTTTGCTCTTTATATTTACCATTAAATAATATAACCACTCGAAATTAAAAATTGGAGGAACGTTTTGAGACGGAGGATACGCGCGAATCCTCTGTTTTAGTTTGTTTCAAAACCATTGAATGGTTTTGAAACAACCCTGAGCGTAGCCGAAGTGTTGTCAGCACCAAACCCCGCAAAAATCGGGTTTCTTCTTTTTTAAAACAAACCGTATTACAATAAATACATATGACAGGACAAGGACTTGAAGCATTAATTCCACCAAGAAAAAATGTTGACCCGGTAAGCGCGGGAGGTTCCGCGTATGTGAATAAAAGCGCAATTCCGGAAAATTTGCCGGTTGCGGAACATTCATTGCCGGCAATAATGCGGAGCGAACTGTCGCCGCATATAAGCTCTGTTTCGGAACCGCCGCGCGATGTTAGAGTAAGGAAGGAACACAATAGTCCCGAAGCAATTTTTCATATTGAAGTTGAAAAAATAAAATCAAACCCGTATCAGCCGAGAAAAATTTTCAATGAAGAAGAGTTGCAAGAGCTTTCACAATCAATTCGCGAATATGGAATTATCCAGCCGCTCGTTGTTTCAAAAGTTGTTACGGAAACTGATACGGGAACGGGAGTTGAGTACCAGCTTATTACGGGCGAGCGGCGGCTTATGGCGGCAAAGTTAGCAGGATTTGAAAGAGTTCCGGTAATTATACGGCAGGCAGAATCAAAGCAGACAAAGCTTGAACTCGCGCTTATTGAAAATATCCAAAGAAGCAATCTTACTCCAATCGAATCAGCGCGCGCGTACGCGCGGCTGCAGGACGAATTTGAACTTACACAGCGAGAAATCGCAGCGCGTGTCGGGAAAAGCCGTGAAGTCGTTGCAAACACGCTTCGGCTTTTAAGCTTGCCCGCGCAAATTCAGGAGGCGCTTGCTAGCGGGAAAATAAACGAATCGCAGGCGAGGGCATTGCTCGCAATATCGGACCCGAACAAACAAAACAAAATGTTTGTGCAATTGGCGTCGGGAGCAATGAGTGTTCGCGCGATGCGGGCAGAAGCTAAAAATCCATCGCAAGCAAATCCGGAAACGCAGTACTGGAAGAAAAAATTAGAGGAATTTTTTGGCGCGCCTGTTGACATAACAAGGCGCGGAGCCAGAGGGAAGCTTATCGTGCAATTTTATTCAGATGACGAGTGGCAGTCAATCATTGACCACTTGTTCGGAAAAGAAGAAGTTGTATAATGAAAAATATATGGATAATCAAAGCCAATACGAAGTAGAGAAAAATCTTGTGGAGATCCAACTTTCTGGAGAGAAAATAACTAGTAACACAAACGACTTAGATTTAATAGCGAAGGTCGGGGATAAGCTCTATAAAGACAACCGCGAGTTTATTAAAGAAAAAATCAGAGATAATTGGTTTGTAATTATAGAGCCAGTAAGCGGAATTTTATTTGCATCTCCAGACCAAGTAAAACTTTTCGAGTACGTAAAAGAAAAATATCCAGAAAGGTTGTTCTACTCGGTCGGTCTTCTAAAAGAAAACCAAGTGGCTTTAGCAAGATGAAACAATATGGAAAGGTTAGAGTTTCCCGTAATTGAAAATTTTTCTCCAGAAGTTCCGATTGAAATTTACTCACTAGATAAACCAATAAAAGTTGTTGCAACAGTGGATACTGGTAGCGAAGGATTTCTGCAAGTTCCACTTGCTGTCGGAATAAAAGCAAACCTAAGATTATTTGGCACAAGATACTGGGTAATGGCGGATGGAAGAAAAGTCAAAAAAGTTGAATGTATAGGCAAAATAAGATTTGCTGGTAAGGACTTAATAGGGATAATCTCTTTATCAGAAACATCAGAAGACTGTTTATTAGGAATGCAATTTTTACAGAAACTAGGCATGGATTTTACAGTTTCTCCAACGGACAAAAAAGCAATATTTTCTGAAAATCTGGCGACAAGAGAAAAAACAAAAAGCCATGAAGTTCCAAAAAAGGAAGAGAAAGAACAAAATTCTTAATTCCTAGTGCCTACTAAAACCATCCGCCAGCCGGCGGACTAATTCCTAAATCCTAGCTCTTAACGCCCCCTATCTTACTACCCTATACTCCACCTCTTTCGTGCCGGAGGCCTTTCTGAACTTAATAAGAAGTTTTTCTATTTTACTGCGCGGCATCATGTCGGCGCGCGCGGTGATAGTCGCAAACGTTGGTCCGGGTCCGACGCCGCTCGTGAGGGAATTGATATTTACACCCATACTCGCAAACGCCTCAGAGATATCTTTGAGATAGCCGGTGCGCTCAAGCCCGATTATGGTGAACTGAAGGTATGGCTCGCGCTTTTTCGCCGCGCTCCTGATTTTAAGCGCGCTTTTAATGTGCTCGCGCGCCTCGGTGGTTTTTACAAACCGTAGCCAATCCTCGGACGGTTTTTTTCCTTTTTGGACGATTATCTCAATAATGTCTCCTGATTGAAGCTCGTAATCAAGCGGAACAATTTTGCTGTTTACCCTTGCCCCGCTGCACTGATTACCGATGTCTGAGTGGATGTTATAGGCGAAGTCCACGGGCGTCGCGCCGGCGGGGAGGTCAATAATGTCGTTGTGCGGCGTAATGACAAAAATCCGGTCCTTAAAGAAATCAACCTTGAGGGACTTTAGAAAATCCTCCTGATTTCCAAAATGTTTCTGCCAGTTCTGAAGTTGTTGCACCCACAAAAGCTCCCGCCGGTTTTTTACACCCGCCCATTTTTTGGGATTTTTCCCGCCGCGCGCCTGCTGGTACGCCCAGTGCGCCGAGATGCCGAACTCCGCCTCTTCATGCATCTCTTTCGTGCGTATTTGAATTTCCGTAATTCGGTTGTCAATACAGAACACGGTCGTGTGAAGGCTGCAGTATCCGTTTGGTTTCGGCCGCGCGATATAATCCTTGAATCTTCCGGGAAGCGGAGGCCACGCTTGATGAATGACGCCGAGCGCGGCATAGCATTCTTCAACGGTATTCAAAACAACGCGGAGCGCGACGAGATCGTGGATCTTATCAAAGTCCATACCAAGCCGCATAAGTTTTTTATAAAGGCTCGCGCGGCGTTTCGCGCGCGCGTCAACGATAAACGGCCGGATGCCGTGTTTTACAAGCAGCTTTGTTAAAATTGGTTTTACCTTAAACGCATACGTAAGCCGGTTCTCATAGGAATCCTTAATGGTTTCAGTGAGCCACTTGTATTCATCTGGGTGCGTGTAGGGGAATGCGAGATCTTCGAGCTCTCCTGAAAGTTTCTGCATGCCGAGCCGGTAAGCGAGCGGAGCATAAATCTCCGCCGTCTCCCACGCGATTCTCTTTCGTTTCTCATCATCAAGAAACTGGAGTGTCTGCATGTTATGGAGACGGTCGGCAAGCTTGACGATGACGACGCGCAAATCGCGGGTGAAGGAAATTATAAACCGCCGGAAATTCTCTATTTCTGTTTGCTTTTCCGAGTAATGCATCTCGGTAAGTTTTGTAAGCCCGCTCACGAGAAACGCCACCTCCGGCCCGAAATGTTTTTCAATTTCGGCAATCGTATGTGTTGTGTCTTCCACTACATCGTGGAGTAATGCCGCCGCTACACTTTCTTCGTCAAGTCCCCATTCATGAACCGTTTCAGCGACGCTCACAGAATGCGTAAAATACGGCTCGCCGTTCGCGCGTTTTGTCTCCTGATGCGCCTCCTCAGCGAACCGGTATGCCTGCCCGACTAAGCTCTCCAGCGCGTAGTTTTTAAGCAGAATGCTCATCAATGGCATTGTACACCCTAAATGAATAATGAATAAACCCTCCTTCTCCGCCTAGCTGGCGGATTCAGACGGGCATGGAATAATGAATTATGGAAAGGGTAACCCGAAGTTGACGAATGAGACATTAACATGCTAAACATCATGCAGCGCAACTCTAGATGTTTTTCGTTTTTAACAAACAAAAGGGAGGTTATTATGAATCTATTTGGGAAAACAATCTGCACTGGAAGCTTAATAACAGTGTCCATTTATAGTTTAGGCCGGCTCTTGACGGCGAATTTATGATAGCTATACTGGATAACACTATTAGCAGTCAGGGGTCGGGACTGCTAAACTAATAAAACAACAAAATATGTTACAGCCACTATCAAATCACGTGCTAATCGAGCTAATTGAGGAAGACAATGCCAAAACGACAAAATCGGGCATTGTGCTTCCAGATACTGCGGAAAAGAAAAAGCAGAGCAAGGGTACAATAATCGCAATCGGTCCGGGAAAGCTATCGGATGACGGGAACAGGCTTCCGATGTCGGTAAAAATCGGTGACAAGATTCTTTTTAAAGAGCCATGGTCGGACGATAACAAAATGGAAGACGGGGAGAAAAAATTATTTTTGGTCGAGGAAGACGATATTTTAGGAATAATCAACTAATAACAAATAACTAATGACTAATAATTAATAACGGAGAGAGGATTCTCTTTTGTTATGTGTTATCAGTTATACGTTATAAGTCAAAATTTTATGGCAAAACAAATTTTATTCAATGAAGAGGCGCGGGCGGCGATGAAGAAAGGCATTGATACGCTCGCGGAAGCGGTTCGCATGACGCTCGGTCCGCGCGGGCGCGCAGCTGTTATCGAAAAAGGCTACGGAACTCCGCAGGTTACATTTGACGGAGTAACAGTCGCGAAAGAGATAGAACTTGAAGGAAAATACGAAAATCTCGGCGCCGATTTTATCAAGCAGGCGGCGGAGAAAACAAACGACAGCGTCGGTGACGGCACAACTACCGCGGTAGTGCTTGCGCACGCGATGATTGAAGCCGGCGAGAAAGCAGTCCGCGAGAAAGGCCACAATGTTATCCGCCTTGCCGAGGAATTGCGCAAAGCGAGCGAGGTAGTTATTAAAAAACTTGAGGAACAGAAAGAGGTTATCAACGACAATAAAAAAGTTGAGGAAGTCGCAACACTTTCCTCGAAAGATGCAGAAATCGGCAAGCTTATTGCCGAGGTGATGCAAAAAGTAGGCGGCGAGGGAGTGGTAACGATTGAGGACTCAAACACTGTCGGCAATTCATATGAAATAGTTGAAGGTATGCAATTCGACCGCGGATATGTTTCGCAGTATATGATTACGAATCAGGAACGGATGGAAGCCGCGCTTGAAGACCCGTATATCTTGGTAACCGACAGAAAAATTTCGTCGGTGCAGGAACTTTTGCCTATTTTGGAAAAAATTGTAACTAGCGGGAAGAAAGAACTTGTTATCATCGCGGAAGAAATTGAAGGGGAGGCGCTCGCGACGCTCGTGGTAAACAAACTACGCGGCATTTTTAATGTACTCGCGGTAAAATCACCCGGCTTTGGCGACAGAAAAAAGGAAATGCTTCAGGATATTGCCATTGTGACTGGGGCGGAGCTCATCTCGGAAGATTTGGGCAAAAAAATCGAGAGTGTTGAACTAGCGCATCTCGGACACGCCAGTCGCGTTGTTTCAAATAAAGATGCGACGACAATTGTTGGCGGAAAAGGGGAAAAGAAGGCGATTGACGACAGAATCGCTCAGCTCAAAGCGCAAATTAAGAAAACCGATTCCGATTACGATAAAGAAAAACTTCAGGAGCGGCTTGGAAAACTTTCTGGCGGCGTTGCCGTGCTTCGTGTTGGCGCGCCTACCGAATCTGCCCAAAAAGAACTGAAACAGCGTGTAGAAGATGCGGTTGCCGCGACTCGTGCCGCAATGGAGGAAGGCATTGTTCCTGGCGGTGGTGTCGCGCTTTTTAACGCTTTTTCGGAAACAGCGCAGGGAGACGCAATGGCGATTATGAATGAAACCATTCAGGCTCCCATTAGGGCAATCGTGGCAAACAGCGGCGAGTCTCCGGATAAAATTATTGAACAGATTAAAAAAGAGCAGATGGAAAAGAAAAATAGGTGGATCGGCTTCAATGCGGTAACGGATAAGGTTCAGAACCTCAAAGAAGCAGGGATTATTGACCCGCTCAAGGTGGTAAAGATGGCGCTCGTAAATGCAGTCTCTGTTGCAAGCACCTATCTCACAATCGGCGCGGCGGTAACCGATGTGCCAAAGAAAGAAGGCAACCACGACCATGCCGGCAGCATGCCCCCGATGGATTACTAAAAAAGTGAACAGTTGGCGGATTTGTAGAAAAACCGCTCCGGCTTGCAAGCCGGAGCGGTTTGGTTTAAGGTGATGCTAGTTTTTAAACAAAAAAAATAAGGCAAACAGTCTATAAAAATCTACAGAGAGGAGAAAAACATGGAACAAGATGGTGCAAATAAGAAAGCTATTTTTCATGATCTTTTCGGTCCCGGTTCAAATATAGGAAGAAGGATCGTGCGAGATTACGAAGAGATTACCATAATTGTCGCTGCTATAAGGATGTTAGGGCTGAAAGTAGTTTTGACATCGGGAACGTACGACATGACCCACATCGGCCATCTGAGATATCTCGAAAATGCCCGGGGGCACGGCGACCTTTTGATTGTCGGTGTTGATAGCGATGAAAAAGTCAGAGGGAAAAAGGGGCCAAATCGCCCAATTGTGCACCAAGACGAGCGTATGGAAATTCTTTGCCATTCGCGGCACGCGGACGTCGTTTTCTTGAAAGAACCGGAGCAGGAAAGATGGAAACTTATCAAAACCGTAAAACCTGATGTTCTCATAGCGACACAGGGGACATATACCCCGGAACAGGTGGAAGAACTTGAAAAAAACTATTGCGGAGAAGTAATAGTTTTGGAACCGCAGGCGACGACCTCAACAACAGCGAAGATCAGGAAAATCCTGGTCGGGCCGATAGAGGAAGTAAAACAAAAAGTGCAGGAAGTGATGACATTCCTGAATTCAATTTCTGGAGATGGAGGAGGGAAAATAGAATGAAAAAAGTTATTATTGCGTATATCCCGGTGATTCATAATGGATATATCAATTTTCTAAGAAGCGACCACGAAGTTGAATCATTGTATCTCATCGGAACGGAACTCATAGGAGAATTGGGGGGCGGTTATCTTAAAAAAGAAATTCGCGCTCTTACTCCTAGTCAGGTAGCCGCCGCAATTAAAGGTTTGGGTTTGTTTGAACCGAAAAATGTTTTTATATTAGACCCCCACTCTTTGGCGGAAATTAGAAAATACGATTATACGTTCATTATGCCGGACGAAGACGTCTGTCGTGAATTAGCCGATAGGTATCTTCTGGGTTGTAGTGTGAAATTTTCTCCGGTGTTTCTGCGGTGGGATAGAAAAAATTCGGTCGTAAATAAAGACATTTCCCACATAAAAAAAATCCCGTATTCCGGATTCGTTGCGGAGATGTTAGATAGAGCGTTTCAGGAAAGCCAAAAAAGTTCTGACTGGTGGAGGCAAATCGGCGCAGTTATTGCAAAAGGCGGAGAAATGTTTCTAGCCGGCTGGAACACGCACGTTCCATCGCCTTTTGAGCCGTACTACAGCGGAGATCCGAGGAATTGCTTCAAGCGGGGGATTAATATTGATATTTCCACCGTTCTTCATGCGGAAGCACGACTGATAAGTGAAGCCGCAAGCTGGGGAATTTCCACTAAGGGGGCTGATATTTTTATAACAGCATTCCCATGTCCATTCTGCGCATATTTAATCGGTAATGCAAAATTTAGAACGTGCTATTTTTCCTCCGGGTACGCAGTTTTAGACGGCGAAAAAGTTCTAAGAGAAAACGGAGTAGAGCTTGTCTTTGTGGAACAGCCGGACGAAACAAAAAAGTAATAAAAATTAAAAACCCTTCGACGATATACAGTCGAAGGGTTTTTGTTTTTATCCCATCCGGAAACGAACCGGTTTGTAGTCCGGATTCTCTCGGTCGGTTACTTTTGCAGTAGTGATGTGAAGATGGAGGTGGTCCACGGTAGCGCCATTTCGCTTTGGATCGCCAAATCGCATTCCAATTGCCCCGCTTTCCAAATTGTACTTTTTCTCAGCCCACACGATTATTTTCAGCAATTCTTTCCACGCAGATTCTGTTATCTCAAATATTTTCTCAATATGCTTGGTGTGAATAATAAGAAGATGAATTCGGGTATTTTCGTATGGCCAACGATTCTCATGCACGTGCCAGTGTTTTCCGGCGTGGATAGTTGGCAGAATCTCGCTCTTTTTCTCCGCTTCACGGACATATTTTAGACAAAACGGGCAAAATTTTCCCTTAGAGATTTGTTTCATAACTTCACACTGGTCATCGTGCCGCGCGTGGCTAAGAACCACAAAATCTTTCTTTTTCTTACTATTTGCCATAGAGATACTTTTTCATTACGATACGTTACCCGTTGTAAATGTCAATGGATATTTTCACCAAGGCAGTTATGGGTAACACTGTAAAAAAAGAACCCCCACGCATTTAGCACGGGGGAAAAGTTTCTCTTTTTTGGAATGTCTGAAACGAAAAATTATACTCATTTTTTTCGTCGCTTTCGTGGCGGGTGAAAGAAGTGAGCGTCCATTGCTTCGGATCGTATTCGGGAAACATGGTATCACCCGGTACATTTGCTTCCACAGCGGTAATAAAAAGAATATCGGCGCATTCCAATGCTACTTTATAAACATCTCTGCCGCCTATCACAAAAATCTCCGTTTCGCCTTGTGCGGCCTGGATTGCGTCTTGCCAGCATCCAACAACGGTACACCTCTCCGGCTGGTAATAGGGATTTCGTGTGAGAACGATAGTCCGCCGGTCCGGAAGATTTTTTCCGAGGCGCCGAAGAATTGATTCGTGGGTTTTTCTCCCGACAATAACCGTTTTCCCGGTGGTAATTTTCTTGAAATGCTCAAGGTCAGCTCCGAGCTTCCATGGAATGTCCTCGCCTCGGCCAATAACGCCATTTCGAGAGATGGCTGCAATAATTGAGATTTTTACACCGGCGTACATATGACCCTCCTTGGCAGGCGCGGATGATAGTAGCATACCGTGAAGTGACTGGGGCGAAAATCAAAAATATCTGTAATCAGGGGATTAATTGCTACCGTTGGAAACCGTTCCGGTTGTACTTCGAGAAGTTCCTGAACGTCCTTCATTTGAGTTAGATATATGTGGGCATCCGAAATGGTATAGACTAACTCACGCGGCATATAGTTGGTAATTTTGGCGATCATGAGAAGAAGAGCCGCGTATTGGATGATGTTAAACACAAGACCGACTGGGACATCCGCGCTTCGCTGAAAATGGTGGAGAGAAATCTCATTGGTTGAAACATACACATGTACGTGAAACCATCCATGGCACGGCGCTACAACCACTTTCTGTGTTTTGCCGCTTCCTCTCCCGATATACTGGGGAATCCATGGTGAAACAAAGTGAGTGCGGAGATGGGGAAGTTCTTTAATCTGTTCAATGAGATGTTGTATCTGATTAAACGTTTTTCCGTCCGCGGTTGGAAAATCATGAAATGCCGCGCCGTATGAGCCGGGACCGAGATCGCCAGGTTCAAGCCCTCGCTTTGAACATTTCTCAGGCGTTACCCATCGTGCCCACCAACCGCAGCCGAAACGCTTCATCTCCTCAAGACGCCGCGCGCCATTCAGGAATGCGCAGAGTTCCCCGATTGCCATTTGAAATTGCGATAGTTTGCCTTCGTCCGCGCCTACCAAATCGCGTTCAGTAATAATCGGAAACCCGTTTGCGAGGTTAAACCGCATTTGGTGCCCAAATATCATTTTTGCTTCTTCTTCCTGCTGGGGCATGACATAATCGCCTTCCGTCTGAATTCGCCGCAGAAGCTCCTGGTATTGCGTATCAGGAGTCCGTTCGGAGTACTGTTTGTACGGGTATAACATACCTATCCTCCTTGTTGGTTATATATGAAAATATTAATGAACAATCGCTGTTCACGAAGGATACACGAATTTTGCCTCATGTCAAGAACCCCGACGATAGAGCGTCGGAGTTTGCCACAGACGATGTCAACTAATTTACATGCCCTTTCTATTTTCCGGTTTCTTGATATGATAATAAAAAGGTCATATATATAAAAAAATTATGAGTAAGACAAGGTGGATTGTTATCGGTATCGCGGTTATCGTCGTTCTTTATGGGTTCGCGTCGTATAATGGTTTTGTCGGAAAAAACGAAGCGGTTGATAATCAGTGGGCGCAGGTTGAAACGCAATATCAGCGCAGATTTGATCTGATTCCGAATTTGGTAAATTCGGTGAAAGGCGCGATGAAGCAGGAACAGGCTGTTTTCAACGCGATTGCCGAAGCGCGCACGCGCTACTCCGGAGCAAAGAGCGTTGATGAGAAAGTATCTGCTGCTGGACAAGTTGAAACTGCGCTCGCTAGGCTCTTGGTAATTATGGAAAATTACCCGACGCTGAAATCAATGGATGTGGTTCAGGGGCTTATGGCGGAACTGGCCGGCACTGAAAACAGGATTAGCGTGGAGCGAAAGAGGTTCAACGACGCGGTTCAGGTGCTTAACGTCGCGATTAAGCGTTTTCCGTCCAACATAGTTGCTAAAGTATTCGGTTTTGGAGAACGGGCGTATTTTGAAGCAGCTGAAGGAACAGAAAATGCGCCGAAGGTAGAGCTTTAGAAAAATATTAAACAAAGCATAGGTAGCCGATAAAAAATTATTGGTTTCCCGCATGCATGAAATTATGTATTCTCTAATTCGCGCGAATAAGCGAATAGTTGCGGTAGCGGCTGTGGCGTTTGCAATACCGCTTGCGGTGTTTGCGTACACAAGTCCTGGAAAACCGACAGGGCTTGTTAATGATTTTGCGGGCATGCTTGCCCCAAGCGAAGTCGAGGGGATTGAGGCAAAATTATCGGCGTTTGAAAAAGAAACAGGAAATGAAATTGCAGTTGTAACGGTTCAGAATCTTGGCGGCGATACAGTTGAGAATTTTGCAGAAAAGTTTTTCAAAGAATGGGGTATTGGCAAGAAAAATAAGGATAACGGAGTTTTGCTTCTAATCTCTCGCGATGACCGCGAAATGCGCATTGAGGTCGGATACGGCTTAGAAGGCGCGCTTACTGACGCGGAAAGTTTCTGGATTTTGAATAAAGAACTAGCCCCGGCATTCCGCGATGGCAAATACTATGACGGCATTAGTGCGGCGATTGATAAAATTATCTTTGCGATTGGTGGAGAAATAGTAATTCCGTTGGAGGACGATCCAATACATTCTGGTCCAAGTTTCGACTTAATATGGGTGATGTTTTTTGCCTTGCTTTGGATATCAAGTATTCTCGCGCGCTCAAAATCATGGTGGGCTGGCGGTGTCGTTGGCGGCGTTGCAGGTATCATTATTGGCGTCATTAAAGGATTTTTGTATGCAGGAATTATCGGGCTCGTAGTCTTTATTCCTACTGGCTTTATTTTTGACTTTTTTGTTTCGCGGGCGTATCAAAAGAGTAAAGCAAGTGGTACACACCCGCCGTGGTGGATTGGCGGGGGAGGTCATGGCGGACATAGTGGCGGATTCGGCGGGGGATTCGGGGGTTTTGGAGGAGGTTCATCTGGCGGGGGAGGAGCAAGTAGTAGATGGTAAAGGTCGTGGAAAAATAAAAGCAGTATGGCATTTGAACATATTCTTAGCGGGAGAAATGATAACGAAGAAAAAGAAGTGGAGACTTTGGAAATCCAAAGTGAAAGGGAAAAAATGGAAGAATTCATTCTGGATTTAGACGAGAAAATGATGAGGGGCAGCCCGATATATCGCGAGCTTACACCAAAGGAACGCTCAGAGTATATTAAAGAATTTGTTGATTTATATTTTAAGAAAGAATCACAACAAGGTTGAATAAAAAACATGGAGGGGTTAGAATTTTTAAAGACAAATCGCAATCCCGCTTAAGGCGGAGGGGTGCAAGAGTGGTTTAATTGGCAGTCCTGGAAAGACTGTGTACCGCAAGGTACCGCGAGTTCGAATCTCGCCCCCTCCGCAATTTTTCGAAAAGGGTTTCGGAACCAAAAATATGGTCGGCACGAAGTGCC
>ERZ1292629.548-Hain-H43-01um-R1-548-length-41342-cov-27_pt1 | contig 41342 bp, 42 predicted proteins | sample MGYA00564399_ERZ1292629 | MGnify/ENA primary metagenome ERZ1292629 (study PRJEB36523, sample SAMEA6512636) | groundwater metagenome | collected 2019-01-08 | study: AquaDiva: Metagenomics assemblies of 32 groundwater samples
AATATTCTTTCCATCAGTCTGAAAAAGTTGAGGAAGCTGATATTGAAACCAAAGATATAAAATTTATTTACGCGCAAAAAGATGAATACTGGTTCCATGAAGACGGCGAACCATCCAAAAGATTCGCGCTCAAAGAAGAGCAAATCGGATACGGCTCCAAGTTTTTGAAAAAAGACGCGGTTGCCAAAGCTATGATATTCCAGGGTAAAATAATAGGTATAAAAATGCCTATAAAAGTAGAACTCAAAGTAGTGGAAGCGCCGCCAAATATGAAAGGCAACACCGCCCAGGGAGGCAACAAAGTAGTCAAAGTGGAAACCGGCGCCTCAGTCAACGCTCCCCTTTTCATAAACGAAGGCGATACTATTGTGATTAATACAGAAAATGGAGAGTACGCGGAAAGAGTTTAAAAAAGAAAAGCCACCCTAAGTGCTAGGCTTGGGCAGCTGAAAAACCTCATAACGATTACAGATTTTCGACTGTTATGATCGGCATCTGAAAGTATGCTGAAGAGATTTTGTCGATCAATTCAGTCGAATAAAAACCCCAGAAAGTTTTGGCAGATTGAGATTGATCTCTCATCATTCCGTAGTTGTTATGGTCTTTGTCGCTGACATTGCCATGAGACAGAACGCTCTGGCAAAGTTTACAAGCAACAGTTTCGTATGATTCTTTCCGTTTTACATATTCTTTGTCTGAATCATAACAACTATACGTCTCCGTCCACATCCTATACATCTGAACAACTTTTAATGCCTCTCCGGGAACCAAAGACTCTTCAATCTCGCTTTTTTCAAATACAAGCGAGTGTGTAAGACAGATGGCTCTTTTTTCTGCCTTGAGGAGATTCAGCACTCTTTTCCTGCGTGATTCATTTATTTTCAGAACCAGGCCATGGAGATTGGAACGAGCTTCCATGGCTTTTTTCTCTCTTTCCTGAAGTTCAATTTTCAAGGATTTTGCTTTTTCGATGTCAGGCTCAAGATCTCCCCAGCCGGAATCAGTCGTTGCAATATTCATCTGTGTCATAGAACACCTCTGCTTACATTTTCTATCAATTGGTGGTATAAACAAGTCAAGACAATTTGAGTCAAATTTAATTTAACGGCTCAAAATAACAGCGACAATGCATGAAATCCAAAAACATATTTTAAAAAAGCTGAGTCTGGCAAAAACGGCCAGATATGCCGGCCTAAAGCCAAAAACGGTTGACGGCAATTTATTCGTTTACCACCTCAAAAATTTGCTTAAAGAAAAATACATCCTGTCGGAAAACGGCGTGTACAAGCTCACTTCCAAGGGCCAAAATCTTTCAGACAGAATGTCTTTTGAAATTTTTAAAGAAAGAGCCCAGCCGAAAATAGTAACCTTGCTGGTAATCCAGAACAAGGGAAATTATCTTCTTTATCGCAGAAAAAGGTCCCCTTTTATCGGCAGTGTCGGTTTTCCATATGGGAAAATCCATCTGGAAGAGCATGTTGCCGAAGCGGCAGAAAGAGAGCTGAATGAAAAAACCGGGCTTCGGGCGAGCTTACGCCATAGAGGAGATGTTTATCTTGTCGTTTATAACGAAGCCGAGCTTATAACTCATATGTTATGCCATATTTTTTCCGGAGCCAATTATTCGGGAACATTAAAAGCCGACAGCCCGATTGGAGAAGTTTTTTGGGGCAAAATTGAAGACCTGCCAGAAAAAAAGCTCATTCCCGGCGTCAAACAGATTATAAAACTGCTAAAAAACAACAAAACGAGATTCTTCGCTGAATACTTCCTGAATGCAAACGAGGAATAACTACCTGCTCAAATACGGGGAGTATGTTGAGCAAGTATAATGTGATTTTATATATCCCCAACAACTGCCCCTAAAATGAAAACTGCCATTTGGCTCATTTATTTACTTAGAGTTTTTATTTTCCAACCTGTGTGGCTTTTATGTGCTTGTACAAAACGGCCACTTCTAATGTTTCGCATAAGAGACATATTGACATCAGAAAGCCTTTTGTCATTATTCAATTTCTCTTATTCTCTTCAAAATTTGTTTAATATTTTCCGGTGGCATATGATAATTTTATTTCCCAGATTTATCGATTTCCTTTTGCTCGGTTGTGCGTCTTGCACAATATCTCACAATTTTTGGCCGCCGTTTTGCCACCCTTGCTCCACGCCGCTACATGGTCTGCTTCCATTTCGCCAAAACTCCAAATCTTTTCCTTATTGGCATCGTGTCCAATAGCGCAATGCGGACAGTTTGATTTCTCTTTAGTTTCAGCTTTGCTAGTTTGCTTTGCGTAAATAGCTCTTTTGGTTGGTTCATCAAAAATACGAATATTAAGCAATTTTGTATCGTTTTTACCACCTAAAATGTACTCAAAAATTCCCTTTTTATCTTTAACAAAAAAGTCACCGTAGAGATTACGCACATCATCGGATACTTTAGCTGGATTATATTTCTCTTTATGATACTCCTCGTAAAGTCGTCCCCACTCAAGCCCGCGCATTTCGCTTTCTACATCGGGAAATACGCTAGATACCCAATCAATAACGGTGTTGAAATATTTTTTTAATTCATCAATGTTTTTGTCTTTGCGATGTTTGCTCATGTAGTCGCCAATATTACCTTTACTTACCCAATCAAGAGCACATTCCAAAAATTCTTGCCTGTTAGCACTACCCGATACATATGCACTCCATTTTTGAATGTTGGCATTTTGGCTATTACTAAACTCGGCTTTGCCGAGCGTAACAAATGGACCAGAGTAAACCGCATTGAGTAATTCCTGATTATTGAGCGGAACACCGGCAATATTTATCGTCTTAAACCACTCTTTTATTTGGCTTTCTGTTCCTTCGCACTCGTAAATAAGCAGTTTAGTTTCCAATATCTTGGTTTTTTTGTCTTCCGCTATACCACTAAAATATTGCTCCATACCATTTTCATCTTTGATAGCAAATTTGTCGTCATTTACGAATCGCCCGATACTAGTAATGCGTTGTTGTCCGTCTAAAACTTCCAGATTGTCTTCGCTGACTTTGTTGAAATAAATCAACCCAATTGGATAACCTTTGAGAATAGATTCAATAACCGCCATCTCTCTTTTTCCGCCGTCAGACGCATAAATATAATTGCGTTGATACTCCGGCTGAATGGTGAGCTTGCCGGACAAGCCAAACAACCCTTTTCCTTCCAGTTCGTTATAGACGAATCCTTCGCAGATTTCTTTGATCGTTATTTCAGTTTTTAAAGTTGTTATCATATTATTTTTTTGATTTCTTATTTTTAATCTCTAATAATTTTTTAACCTCGCGATCAAAATCGGAAATGTAATTTTTATCTTGTTCTACTCTGAATTTTTCATATTCTTCCAAAGCAAGAGCTTCGGCTACTTCGTGACTTATTTTTCCCGCATTCATTAATATTTCGTATTCACTAAACTTCAAGAAGGCATTTAGTTTTACAATCCAATCTTTCATTGTCATAGCCTTGCCTCGCGCCGCTTGCATTTCGGCATAATCCAAATACATATTGCCAATGCGATTCAAGTGTTCCAGTTCTTTTTTATCCAAATAATTTTTAGCAATTACCGTATCACTCGGCATGATTTTTCCTTGCGGAGATCTGCGCCAAGAAGTTAAGCCCATTTTTGCCTTTTTACTGCTTACTCTTTCAGTGATAATTTCCGCCGCCGTTTTCCCTGTTATAGCAAAATGAAGTTTGTTTTGCACGGTAGCAAAAAACTCTTTGCTTTCAAAAGCTTTAGGAGAATAATCAATCGCCGTCGCGTAAATATCCGTGATTTTTTGATAAACCCTCCGCTCGCTAGTGCGGATATCTTTAATTTCCTCGTATAACTCGTCAAAATATCTGGCGCTAAAACGGGAACCGTATTTCATACGATTAACATCCAGCGCGTAGCCCTTGTGAATATAGCTCTTTAAAATTCCTGTAGCCCATTGACGAAATTGCGCGCCTCGTTCAGAATTTACGCGATAACCAACGGCGATAATAGCCTCAAGAGAATACATCATGGTTTTTCTTTCAATATCTCGCCCTCCTTCATTTTGAACTTGTAAGAAATCCTTACAAGTTGATTTCTGTTCAATTTCGCTTTCAGAATAGAGATTTTTGAGGTGTTGAGTTATATTTTGAGGTGTTGTGGCAAAAAGCTCCGCTATTTTCTTCTGCGTCAGCCAAATATTTTCTTCCGCGAACATAACCTCAATATTCACAGAGCCATCCTGCGATTGATAAAAAGCGATTTGGTTGTTCGGTATTTTTTTATTCATATTATTTTTTAATAATTTTCATATTGTTTTTATCTTGGCTTTTCATAATTTCGAGAGACTATTCAATTTATCTACCCTAAAAGACAATATTAGACTTAAGATTTGGAAAAGTATACCTGCTATAGCCATACTCCGAATTAGACCGCCGTATAATTTAATTTTTTCATCATACTCCTTGGAATACTTATTCTGTGTTATGTAGGGATCTTGGGTTGCCAATTTTTCATAGTCATCAATTGTATTTACACTTTCATCAACTTTTTTGTTTAAAGCACCAATATCTTTTAAAAAATTATGATCTTGCATTACTAAATATGATAAATATGCATCTTTGGGTAAATCAGAAGTATATTTCAGACTACGATTATTTAATAAAAGCTGAGAAATCCTGAAATTAATACTGTAATGAAGACTGTTAAGATTGTAGTAATTTAAACCTTGCCGGTACCCGTCTTGGATGTTGCTTATGTAAATTAGTCCTATGCTTGTAAAAATTGCTAATGTTGTAAGGGTATTAGATACTAATGCCAACCGATTTTCAGTATTCCAAATTTTTTTAATATTCATAAAATTATTTTTCAACTTTCTTATGTCTAATTAAAACTCTAAAATATGGACATGTTCCGTCTTTTAATCGCAGATCTTTTCCATCATCGCCGTGTCTGAATTTTATAATCTCAAACTGGTCAGGATTATACTTATCTAAAAAACTAATCGGCACACCCATTACACCACTATAATCGCTTGGGATAGAGTCGGTAAATGGAACTTCAATAGCATCGTAATTGTCATATTTATCGTACGCTTTTTTGCCTATAATTTCTTTGTGTTTGCTGTATTTCAAATTTTCTTCCATTGTCATTTGCTTTAGTGGTTGATGTCGTCTTCCATGATCTAAATTGGTAAACCAACAAACATTCCTAAATTTCACTAAACCTGTTTTTACATCATAAACCCCCGAAGCGAAATCGCGTGTGTTTGGTGTAAAGAAAAATGCGTTACCGGCATGAAAACCATTTCCTAACCACATTTTATTTTCTTTAATTAGCGGAAAAATTTCTTTGTAAGTAATCGCATTCATACTGCCAATAATCACAAACTTTTTATTGTGCTCAAAAAGTTGTTTAACATATTCGCGAAACAAACTGAACGGCGGATTTGTGACCACGATGTCGGATTGTTTGAGTAAATTGATACACTCATCGCTACGAAAGTCGCCCTCGCCTTCTAGTGGTGTCCATTCGTTATGTTTGTTTGCTTTTAATTGCTTGGCAATATCCTTCAAATTGAACTCTCCGTCACCATCTATGTCGGCAACTTCGTTTATAATAAATTTATTGGCGGTTACTTTTGGACGCCCCTTTGATTCTACTGGTTTTCTCACGACCTTATCTTCATAACCAGGAAGGAAGGTTGGCTGCAATACAAGTTCCGTATTGGCTACTGGCGATGGTTTGTAGCTAGTGGTGATAAGTTGTTTCAATCCAAGCTTGTTGAAATTTAGAACGAAATAGCGAAAGAAATTGCTCTCAAACGGGTCATCGCAATTGCAATACACCACCTTGCCGCGAAATACATCGGGGTTGTATTCCAAATACGCCTCAATTTCTTTCTGAATATCGCTGTATTGAGTATAAAACTCGTCATTCTTTGCTTTTTTTGCATTTGTAAGATTAATGTTAGCCATAATTATTTTTTCGTCACCAAAACCATACCATTTTTACCCCCATTTTCCAAGCAGAACCGGAACGACTCAAATGACAGGAAGTGAGCCTTGCCAAAAGTGAACTTGAGTGAGATTTTGTTTTTGCCTTCCCTCTCCTAAGCCCAGGAGTGAGCTTGGGATTAGGGACCCAAGTGCAAGACTCATTGAGATTTTTTGAAAAAAAATCCAATGAGTAGACAGCTCCTGTAAGGAGGGCTACGCGAAGCGAGGGGTGAGGTCTGAAAGAAATTTGAGGGTGATGTTGTGGTGGAGTAAATTTAAAAACCAAAATGTGAGAGAGAATTTAATGTGTACCACAAAAATAGAGTGCTTAAACCAAAAATTGTAACTATAATGTACCAAAATATATTATTTATTTTAGTTGTATAGTTTTTATAAAAAATATACACACAAGAAACTATAGATATTAGCGATAGGATAGAAAATAAAATACGATTATTAGAATAGTAAACGGATGAGAGTAAATACACAAAAATAATAATTGGTAACACCACTAAAACCAAAAAGATCAAACCAAACTTTTTATTTATACTCATAAATTTAATTTATTTTATTTTTAATTATTCTAATTTTCTTAAATATTTATCAAACTTGCGCACTATAATTTCTTTCTGTTTTATTTCTTCATTATTACCCGCTTTGTCTACTGAATAATAGCGCAAATTATTCAGGCCTTCCTCCTCTATTATAAACGGCTCTGTATATTTTTGGAAATCATTATTGTGTAATATGCACATTATTTGCTTTTAAGAAGTCTAATATGGTATACAATGTAGACAAACAAGATCATAAAAATAAACATTATGGGTTCGGCAGTTAGAATTTTAATAGAATTGTTAAGAATGTTTTGGGAAATTACGAAAGCGACCAAAGGTGTGTTTCTCGTGATTGTTGTTGGTATTATTTGGCTTATAGTCTGGTCGGAACAAAGGAAAAAAAAGAAACTTGAACAAAATAATCCAAAACTTTTCTAAAATGAACAAGTAAACCTTTATATTTATCTTGAAGCGTGCAATAAAGCACCTGATTTTCAAAGGTCATCTCCTGAAAAAGTTGAACATCTCAACGACGGGCGCCGTTGAGCCGTTTCAAAATGAGTGCAAAGCACCCCGTAAATTCCTCCTTAAGATAAGGAGGAATTAGGAGGTTAGGTCTTGGATTAAGGAGTTAGGGAAAAAGAAATTTGAAGGTGGTGTTGGGGAGTTGAATGAGAATTTAATGACTAAATAGCTTTTTAATTCCTTTGAAAGTAAAAAATAACGCTGTCAATATTGCATAGATTATGGCTAAAATAATTGCTGTACCGTTTTGATCTGTTACAAAAAGATCATTGTTAAAATTAAAAATCAACAACATGGCCAACAAAAAATACACTATTGTAAATATTGTAAATTTATTCATTTTTTTACTTTAAATTATTAATAAATTCTTCTAAATTTTGAATTATAATTTGTATTTCTTCTTCTGTAAGTTTACCATTTTTTCTATTTTTATGATCATTATTGAGCTTTTCAAATTTTTTATTAAGTTTTTTAACATAAATTTCCGCATTAGAAGATGTTTTTTGGGCGTCGCTACTTTGAATGTATTTTATCAGTTTTTCTATTTTAACAATTAAATCTGTTTCTTGAGATCGTTTTAAGCCAAAAGATTCAACAATTGATTTCATCACATTTAAATATGTTATTGAATCAAACTCATTATTAGCTTGCGCTTGGACATCAATTGAACCATTTCCATCAACATCAAGATATAAGCCGCTTGATATATTTCCATTATTTATAGACAAAAATGCTTTAGTTGAAGGTATAACAGGAATGTCAACAAAACTTTTTGAATCAATTGTTTGATCACCCTGAGTAATTTCTTGATTAAATGTAAATGTTCCCACCGCTTCTCCCTGAAGATTTACTGTATAATTTCCATCTTCTGGAAGACCGATATATTTATCTTCTCCAATCTCTAAATAATAGCTATTTGGTATTTCCTCTTTTATAAAAGTAAACGCGTCAGTGGGTGTTGTTGAACTTGGACCAGTATAAAAATTATTTGAGTAAACTCCTAAAGATACGGGTGAATGAACGCTTAATAACAATTTTTGATTGGTTGAGATTGGTTTTTGGGCAGATATAAAATCAGGCAAAGTGTCTAAGTTTTTTGTAAATATTTTGGAAAGCGTTTCCAATAACTGAGATGCTTCTAAAATATTGTGATGTTTTAAATTGCTTCTTGTATTGTTGAGATCAAATAAATTAAGGTAGTATTCGTTGGAAGCATTGTAATTTATAGCGCTTGGAATTACGACGGTTCCGTCACCATCATTTGTCATGAGCAATTTTCTATCCCAAACATATTGCGGTTGACAAATATCCAATCCTCCTTGGGTTGAACAAATAGTTTCTTGCTTTGATTTGTAATCAATTCCTTTTATTGTTTGTTCTCCCCAGCCAGCTATTTCAAAAACTTTTATACTTGAAGGAATTTGCCAATTAGCCAAAGAATTAATATTTGTATTCGCATTACTTGCCAAATCAGACCTCAAAATACTTGGAATATTGGTTGATTCTCCTAAAATAGAGCCTCTGTTATTTGAAGTTATAAAATTAAACATATCACCAAAAATATTGATTAACTGTGGAAATCCAAAAGCGGAATAATCAAGAACTTTATTTATTGAATCATTAAATTTAATTACGGGGTCGGAAATATTATTAAAATACGATTCTGTTGGCAAAAGATTGTATGCGCTTTGCATATTGTAGCCGAGTTCCTTGGCAAGTTCCTTATTCATTAAGATACCAACAAAAGGAGGTATTTCTTGTTTGTCTCCATGCAATAAACCAGCAATAGCTTTAGGTGTTCCAATCTGTGGAGTGGCCACCATTACAAATTGATCTATAATGTCCGTTTTGCCCAGATTGGCAAGTTCTCTAATCAGATATTTTCCAACGAGACCCCCGTTACTATGTCCAATTATTGTGATTTTTTTGGTTGGCGATCTTTGAGCTAAAGCGATCGCTTCGTTAATTAGTTTTTTATTTTCAAAATTATTTCCAATTTTAATTATAGTGTCTTCATTTACAACTTTTGAAATATCTTTTCTCCAGTCATAAGGGAATCCTTCCCATTCTTTTATATCCCCGTTTACAACCATTGAATTCAATTTTTCTATAAATGATTTGTATATATTAAATTCAAAGGCCTCACTTAATACGCTTTTCGTATAAATTCCGGAAGTTACTGAATTTCCATTTGAATCAAGCATCAATTTTTGGATATCAGCTTTGAGCAAGCTTGTTGGCGGCCATAATTGATTTTCAAAAACAGAACCTTGTACATACAAATCACTAGCCATAAATCCCGGCAAAAACAAAACATTGGAACAACATTCTGGCGTTGGTGGTTCTAACCAGCCATTCAATTTTGTGAGAGGATAATTATCTTGTCCCCCGCTAAAAACATATGGGGCATCGCAGAAGTTATCATTATTTGCGTCATTACATTCTTCCCCTGAGGTATCAAAATCATCCCAATAATTACCTCCGGTCGGAAGATCTATGTAAGCAATGTTACCGACGGTTCTGCTACTAAAATTTAATTGCCATCTTGTTTTTGCGTACGGATTTGTGTAGTTACCAATAAAGTTGTTATTGTAAATTTTATTGTAATTGGAATCTAATATATGAACCCCAAAGTATCTATTACGGCTAAATGTATTTTTTGTAACGGTATTATTGCTACTGGAAGGGTAAAACACTATTCCATAAGCGCTATTAGAATCAAGAGTATTACCGATAAAAGTATTATTATTTGATTCACGAGCGTATATCCCAGCAGAAAATTTTTCTACGTTCAGATTTTTTACAGTAACTCCAGCTCTTTTGTATAAATAAACTCCCGTGAGGGGATAACTTCCCGTCATCAAATGTCTGTTTCCATCCAAAGTTATATTGTCACTGTCTATTTGAATTGTTTGATTGACATTAGTATTAAGGGTACAGGTTTTTGAGCCCGCATCCCAAGTGCCGATTAAAGTGCAGTCACCACCCACAGCATCATCTTTAATAAATTTTGTGCTCTTTTGGGTTTGAATGAATATAAAATGCGGTTCTGTCAAATCTTGTAAATAAGTATAGTTGCCGTTCTCATCGCTAATAAATATTTCTAAGTTATGAAAGTCATCTTGATATTTATAATAAGTGGCTAATGGAGCAAGACCAGACAAACTAATTTTGGATGATCTGATCGAATAAATAGGCTCCAACGCTAGCATTATTATATTCGGAATTGATTCCACTCTTGCTTTGATTGGTTCAGAACTTTCTAAACCAATATTTAAATATTCGCTGTTTGAAATTTTAAAAAAACTTCCTTCTCCCTCTATTGTGCCAGGAGTAATAGTGTCAGCAAAAGCAAAATTGGGTAAAACAAAAAGGGCGAAAAACAAAACCAGCGGCGCGGCTTTTTTCATATATGCAAATTTTATCACAAAAAATCAAAAGAAATCTTGAGGGTGACCCTCTGAGAAGGAAAAACTATCTGCTCAAATACGGCAAGAGAGCCATAAAGCGGGCGCGTTTGATGGCTATGGAGAGTTTTTTTTGAAATTCGGTGGAAACACCGGTTTTCTTTTTAGAAAGCACTCTGGCGTGAGGATTTATAAACTTTTTTAAAAGCTCCACATCCTTGTAATCAACATGCTTGATGGCGTTTTGTTTGAAGTAGCAGGTTTGTTTGTTTGACATAGTTTTGTTTGGTCTCCCCCTTAAAGTAAGGGGGATAAAGGGGGTTATTAAAACGGGATATCTTCTGAATTAATCTCCTCTTCCGGATATTCAATAGCCGGAGTTTCTTCCTTGCCCGCCGACTTGTCCGACGAAGCTTTAGTGTAGTCGGAAGCTTGGGCACCACCAGTCGCCCCACCGCTTTTTGGCCCAAACTGGATTCTATCGGCCACAATTTCTGATCTATATTTTTTGGTGCCATCTTGAGCGTCCCAACTTCTGTTTTGAATCCGGCCTTCCAAAAAGACGCCACTACCCTTGTGCAGATATTGCTTTATCAGCTCCGCTTGCCGGCCAAAAACCACAATATTGTGATAGTCCACTGATTCCTGCTTGACGCCATTTTTGTCTTTCCAAACCCTATTGGTGGCCACTCCAAATTCGCATACCTGCGACCCGGACGGCAGAGATTTCAACTCCGGGTCTCTGGTTAAATTCCCGTAAATGATTGCTTTGTTTATATACATGAATATAAATTTTTAATTTATAATTTTCAATTAACTAACCAAAAGTTCATCTATGCTTTTATCTATTTCCGCTTCTGAAATTTTCGGTTTTTCTGTTTTTTCCTCCGTTCTTTCTTCTTTTACGTTTTCTTTTCTGAACATCGGAATTTTGGGAGTATGCATGGTATTTTCTCTGATAGTTTTAACAATTACAAATCTCAGAACTTCCGCCATAGCTTCAATTTTATTTTTTATATTTGCAATTTGTGATGGATCTATTTCAAACTTTACCCAGCCAAAATAAGCTTTGTTGAATTTTTGCTTTTTAGAATTGACTGTCTTGCAAATATCATAGGCCAGAACCGCCATCTTGGGCGTTTCTTCTGAAAGAATCAGGCCCTCATTTTCTTCTATCAGAGATTTTATTTTTGAGGCTTTGGCCGGAATTTCAACTTCATCAATGGTCGGCACGAGGTGATAGCCTATTTCATAAATTTGGCCTTTTTCTAAAATTTCTTCTTTTTCTTTCATACAGCCCACACTCTATCATACTGGATATAAAAAGCAAAAGTTTGAATAAATTAGGGAGATAAAATGGTGCCGCCGGCCCAGATATAGGCCGATACGTTATTAATGGAAGTTACCCACCATTTATCGGTTCCCTCAACACTTTCCCCTTTTACCAAACTGGTGGCAACAAAAGTGTTGCCTTTGGCCAGCTGTTTTATGGCGGTCCCTTGAGTACTGTAAGTGCTGCGCGCATTCAAGAGGTTCACATTTACCATAATGGTGGCGGGAAAAGTTATGCTGGTTTGCTCCAAAGTTTGGGATGTCAAAGAACCTTGACCGGAAGTTGTACACGGAGTGGCAAGGCCTTTGGTCATATTATCCCAGTCATAGTAGGCGTTGTTAAATGAGCCGAACAACCTGTCGTATTCCGTATTGCCGGCCGCAGTCCCCGGTAAAGTAGAGAGATAATTAAATCGTCCCTGATTTTGCCTATTAAGGTCCAGGGCGTCTGTTGCCGTAAAAGAGTAGTTGGCCGGTACATAATAGGGGTCTGTCGGCGTGCTGTATGCAGGATTATTTAAAGTTACAGTCCAGCTGCCATTTGCATTCCGCGTAAATGTGTACCTATAGGCGCCATTTTTGATACCTGAATTTTGCGCTCCCGCGACGGAGCATGTGGTGGAATTAGCGGCGGGTGTATTTTGATTAGTAGTACCTACAGCCGTTATTCCCGTTGTGTTCTGCCCTGGCGCGCCTTGGGATATGGCGGCTTTAGAAGTGGCAATCATGGACCTTATTATATTTAGAAGAGCATTGACATAAGCGGTTTGAGAAGAGGAGCCAGAGGAAGATTGCAGGGATGAACTGCTTGTAGAAACGCCTGTAGAGCCGCTCGAGGAAACACCTCCGCTCCCGCTTCTGCCGCAGCTTATATTGTAATAATAATTAAGACCAGTATTGGTATCAACTCCGGGAAAACCGACAATTTGGGCTTGGCAAGGCTGATTGGTTGTTTTTGATAAGTTTGCCGCCGTTTGCGCCGCCGCCACTGCATTTATTCTTTCGGGACGGCAAGGACCAGATGTTTCGGTGCCAGTGCAATATGTAATTAACGTTGTCTGGCCATTCATGAGTGCTTGGCATTGGCCGCTGCCTCCGGTATAAATAGCTCCGCTCATGGTGCCAGGAAGACAGCTGTTTGCCGGCATAACACCGGTCGGCGCAGGAGATGATATCGTTCCAACCTCGCTTGCGGCATTCATCATAGAATAAAAAACATCGGAGGTGGACGATTTTATGCTAGCGTCAGCATTTTGGTAGGTGCCTGTAGAAGTATCGTAATAATTGCTTCCTCCCAGACTCATCAACTCCCCTCGCGCTGTTGGAATAAAAACTACTGCAAATAAAAAAACTGTGCTTGAAAATAAATTAAATAATTTGTATTTCATAAATTATAGTTATTATTAACTGCTATAAATATATTATAGCATCATATACTAAAGACTCTCTTTGCATTGTTTATAATTGCTCTATTCAAAGTATCTGCATTTTCTCCTCTTATTTCAGCCATTTTTTTGACTACTTCAATAACATAAGCTGGTTCATTTCTTTTTCCTCTATAAGGAACAGGGGCGATAAACGGCGCGTCTGTTTCAGACATTATGGAGTTTTGAGGAATATATTTGATGACTTCATTATAATCATGAGCACCCGCCTCCGCAAAGCTTCGGCGAGGCAAGAAAGTAATTACACCAGTAAAAGACATGGTAAAACCCAAATCCAAAAATTTTTTAGCTACTGAAACATCTCCCGCAAAAAAATGAACATTGCCCCGCAACTTTTCTCCTGCATCTTTTTTATAATTTTCTAAAATATCAAAGATGTCTTCGTAAGCGTTGCGAACATGAAGCATCAGGGGCTTGTCATGCTTAATGGCAAATCTTATTTGAGATTCAAAAAGTTTTTTTTGGGCTTTTTTGTTTTCTTCGGATAAGCCGCCTTCGCCAAGGCTTCGGCGCCCAAAGTAATCCAATCCACACTCGCCTATACCAACTACTTTGGGACTTGCCGCTAATTTTTCAAATTCTTTTTCATTAAATAACTCACCCGGACTATTCGTCTCGACCTCTCTTACATTAAGAGAGGTTTCCGGACCTGCCCCGTGAGAAACTTCAATTTCTTTTACGGGGTGCGCCCCAATTGTCGCCCAAACATTTTCATTGGATTCCGCAATTTCAACCGCTCTCTTTGAGCTTTTCAAATCTGTCCCGATGATTATCGCTCCTACTTCTTTCTCCCTCATCCGCGCCAAAACTTCTTCCCTATCAGAGTCATAATCCCTTGAATCCAAATGGCAGTGTATATCTATGTATTTCATGTTTCCCATCTTAACATAACCCCCTTAATCCCCCTTATCTTAAGGGGGAAATAAAAAAAGAAATACGTGCATACCAGTTATTCCCCTCTCTTAAAGTAAGAGAGGGGGGCAGGGGTGAGTTATTTCCTAGCAAACAAAGGCTTTTCGGGAGTTTTGTTTTGTTTTATAAGCTCCTTGATTTTTACGGAAGTTTCGGGCAAAATCGGATTTAACATTCGCGCCACGGAATATAATCTGACAACCAAATCAGAAATCATTTTTTGGCCTTTTTCTTTTTCCGTTTTCACGATTCTAAACGGTTGATTTTCTTGTATAAATTTATCCATTTCTCCTATTTCTTTCCAGATATAATCGCAAGCTTTGTTTATTTCAAATTTTTCCAAATATTCAAAAAATTCTTTTGATATTTCTGTTTTTCCCAATATTTCAATCTTTTCTTCTTTCAATTTTTCAATATTGTCTTGCGCCATCTTCATAACTCTCGAAACTAAATTACCAAGCCCGTTTGCCAAGTTGGCATTGTAGATTTCTTTGAAGGATTCAAGGGTTAAATCGCCATCTTCAAAAGGAGAAATATGGCGAGTCAGATAATAACGAACCGCTTCCGCTCCATACTCTTCAATTAAATAATTGGGGTCAATTACATTTCCTAGAGATTTGGACATTTTTTTGCCGCCGGAGGTTATAAATCCGTGGACCAAAAGTTTTTTTGGCAGAGGTACTCCGGCAGAGAGAAGCATCCCTGGCCAAATAGCCGCATGGAAGCGCAAAATATCTTTCCCCAAAACTTGGACATTTGCTGGCCAGAATTTTTGGTAAAGAATGTCGTCTCTACCAAACCCCAAAGCGCTTATATAATTCGTCAAAGCATCTCCCCAAACATATATCTTCTGTGAAGGATCTCCGGGCACTGGAATGCCAACCGACATTTTTTCCGCCGAACGGGAAAAGCTTACATCTTCAAGCCCCTTTTCAAGCAGAGCTAAGATTTCATTTTTTCTGCCTTCTGGGATTATTTCCAGTTCGCCGCTTTTGATTTTTTCTTTTATCCGTTCTGTGTATTTTGAAAGCTTGAAAAAATAATTTTCCTCCTTCAAAACTTGAGGTTCCTCATTGTGGTCTGGGCATTTGCCATCAACCAAATCTTTTTCAGTAACAAAAGATTCATGACCGACGCAGTATAGGCCTTGGTATGCTCTTTTTTCGATGTCTCCCGCTTTTTCCATCCGTTTCCAGATTTCAACAACCCCCGGCCAGTGCTTTTTTTGGTCAGAAGTTCTTATGAATTGGTCATTGGTAATCTCCAGTCTGGCAAATAATTCCCTAAAATTCTGAATAATATTGTTTAAATATTCTCCGGTTTCTTCTCCCGCTTCTTTGGCGGCCCTGACAACTTTCTCGGTATTTTCATCGGAACCGGTCAGGAAATAGACTTCATCTCCTTGGAGCCGACGGGCGCGGGCCAGAATATCGCAAATGACAGTGGTATAAGCATGCCCCATATGCAGTTTGGCATTGGGATAGTATATAGGAGTGGTTATGTAAAATGTTTTATTCGTAGCCATTCGTTTTTAACCTCTCGGCTTCGGCAATTTTACGTTTCTCCACATCATTCAAGAATTCTATCAGCATGGTTGCCAGAGGCACAGAAATCAAAAGGCCCACAAATCCGGCCAGTTTGGCGCCGATAATTAAAGCCAAAATGGAGATGAGAGGCGGAATCCCCACGATTTTGCGCACCACCAAGGGGTAAATGAGCTGATTTTCAAATTGCTGGATAATTATATAAAGGCCAACCACCAAAAGGGCGCTGGTCATGCCGTTGGTAACCAAGGCCAGAGTAACTGCCGGAATAGCAGCCAAAATGGGGCCGAAAATTGGAATAATTTCAAAGAGGCCGGCCAAAACGGCAAGCAAGAGAGCATTATCAACCCGCAAAAGAGTCAAACCCAAAAATACAAGCATGGCTACGATAACCGCCAATACCACCTGCCCCTGCATCCAAAGGCCTATCTTATGTTGGGACCTTTTCCAAAGACCCAATATATATTTTTCATTTTTAGCCGGAGTAACAATGCGCAAAAAGTTGGAAACTCCGTCAGATTCAACAGATAGATAGAAAGACAGCACTATCACTAAGATAAAACTCAGGATGCCGCCAAAAACCGTGCTGGCGGCGGAGAAAAATCCCTCTGAAAAACTAGAGACGGCGGTATTGATTTGTTCAACAATCTGGGAAAGGGAAAAGGTTTTGGAGAATCCCTGGATGGCAGAATTTGAAGACAGTAGTTCATTATTTTGGAGAGGATTCCAAACCTGAAGCTCTCCTAGATATCCGGGTAAAGTAGAAAGAAGGGTAGCAGATTGGTTTAAAAGCGGTAAAAAGAGAAAATAGAATATCATAACCAAACTCATGACAGCGACAAAATACATTAGGAGAACAGAAAGAATCCTGGGCACTTGGCGCCGCGAAAACCATTGGGTTCCCGGCTCTACTGACGAGGCAATAATAATGGCCAAAAGGACTATGAGCACAATATCCCGCAGATAATAAAATACGGCAAAAGCCAAAACCACTAGCACCGCTTTTACAATCGTTCCTGAACTTATTTGGATTATTTTTTCACCGCCACGAATTGCCATTGCCTATAATATACCATAATTTGATTAAATTAATAATTAAAGCGTTTGATTATATGCTTCCTTTATAATTTCAAAAATGTAATCGATGTCACTTTCATTATTGAACCTAATCTTCCCGTTATAGCCCCACTTATGACTAGTTATATCCTCAACAATTCTCTTGTTATCTTTTGGATAAGTAGCATTTTTTAGCAAAATTTGTACGTATGTTGCTTTGAATTCAAGACGAATAAATTTTTTATTTGATTTATATGTTATCCCAGTTTTTTGATTAAGTAATTCTTTAACTTCTGACAAAGAAAGAATTCTTTGTCGTAAAAGTTCTATTTTTTCTTTCGTAATATCAGAATTTAATAAAGAAATATGATAATTTTTATCATATAAAACAGCATTCCCAGATTCATCAATAATTGGGCTTACTATATTTTCTGAAGAAACTTCGATACCATCAAGGTGTAAAATATCTGGTTCATAACAAGCATAGGTCACCAATTCGACAAATCCTAATTGTCTTACGGCATTTTTAATGCGTCTGCTAAAACTTTGGGCAATTAAAATTAACCTTGGTTGTTCCCAATTAACTTCTTCATTCCTACTCAATTTATTTTCAACTAATGTTTGGAAAACCCTCCTGTTTTCTAATAACCATGTGCGATATGAAAGACCTTGGGTGAGAACACCATCATCTTTGTCCCATTTGTACTCAATTATTGTGGGGGAGTTATCAACATCTAAACCTAAAGTATCAATGAATCCTTCATTTGCACTTGTTGGAAATTGTCTATAAAGAAATCTGACTCCGAGTAATTTTTCTAAATTTTTCTCAAAAAAATCTTCCAGACCAGATTCATTTCTAAAAAAATCTGTTTTGTGCTCTGATTGGATAGCTTCTGTTTTTTCCTTTGTAATTTTAAAAATTGCCACAGATTTTTTACTGAGTGATTTCTGGGTGTTCCTTTAGATATTTATCTCTAATGTAAATTCCAAGCGTAGGAGCAGTATTGGCAATATTTCTTTTTGGATTATTGTAGAAAAATACCTTTAGGAAATCCATGTAATCTTTTTCATATAATGAATTCACAGATTTTATTGCAGCTAATTCAACATCATATTTTAATTTTGGATTATCATTGTCTATGCATTGGAAAAAATCTTGTTTATATTTTTCAAACACATTTTCAAAACCTATTTTCTTAATAAAAACTTTTCCCACTTCCGTTAAATTAACAGGGCTGTAAGATTGAAGTTCTGATGAGTCAAAATTAGAAGCATTCTTTACTAAAAAATCACTTACAATTTTTATGTTAGCTTTAATTTTATTGGTAGTTTTCTGTAAATCATCAAGTATTTGAAGTTTTCTACCAATATAAAGTATCCCCGCAAATATAGTCGGTATTCCTATAATAGTAATTATGTTTAATAGGGTGGAAGACATAGACTTATTGTATCAGACACAACAACTAGTATGCAAATTTTTCTTTAAGGTATGAAATTAAATTATTTTCGGAAACTCTTTCCTGTTTGCCCGTGTCGCGGTCGCGGACGGTAACGCCGAACGATTTTTCCAAAGTGTCAAAATCAACCGTTATACAAAATGGCGTGCCGATTTCATCTTGACGGCGATATCTTTTGCCGATGTTGCCGTTGTCGTCAAATTCTACCGCACTAAATTCTTTTTTAAGAATTTTGTAAATCTCTCTGGCTTTTTCCACTAACTGCGGTTTGTTTTTGAGCAACGGAAATACCGCGCATTTGACCGGCGCCATTTTAGGAACAAATTTTAGATAAACTCTTTTTTCACCACCAAGTTCGTCTTCAGTGTAAGCTTCATGCATTAAAAACAGGAAAGTTCTATCAACACCACCCGAACATTCAATATCCCAAGGAATAAATCTTTTTTTTGTTTCTTCATCATAATAAGACATATCAACATTTGAATATTCGCTATGTCTTCTTAAATCCCAATCTCTCCTATGATGAAGACCCATGGCCTCTTTCCAACCGCCAAAAGTATTGCATTCAATATCCCAAGCGTCTTTGGCGTAATGAGCCAGCTCATCTTTGGCGTGTTGTCTCCATCTTAAATTTTCTTTTTTGAAACCTAAATCCAAATACCAATCAAAAGCAAATTGTTTCCAATATTCATATTGTTTATCTCCTTCTTCGTCATTCGGTTTTATATAATATTGCAATTCCATTTGTTCAAATTCTCGCTGACGGAAAAGAAAGTCGCGCGGAGTAATTTCATTCCTAAATGCCTTCCCGATTTGGCCGATACCAAAAGGAATTTTTGGATGTCTGGAATCTAAAATATTTTTGAAATTCACATGCACTCCCTGAGTAATTTCGCCACGCAAATAAACTTGAATAGCGGTTTTTTCTGAAGCACCTAATTTAGAACCAACCAATAAATTAAAAGTTGTTGGTTCAGTCCACTCTATTTTTTCTTTTTCGTTTTTGTGCGTCTTTTCGTGGTCAGCAATGGCTTCTAACTGATCTGCCCGCACTCTTTCATGGCATATTTTGCATTCAACCAGTGGATCAGTAAAAAGTTCCATATGACCGGAAGCTTCCCAAACTTTAGCCGGCATCAAAATAGCCGCGCCCATACCATAAACATCTTCTCGTTCAGAAATAAATTTTTGCCAAAAATATTGCTTTATGTTATGCCGAAGCTCTACGCCATAAGGCCCATAATCAAAAATTCCAGCCAGACCACCATAAATTTCCGAGCCCTGAAAGACAAAACCTCTTCTCTTGCAAAGCGAGACGATTTTTTCTAGCTTGTTATCTTTTTCCATACAACCATAATAACTCACCCTGCCTTTATTTTCCAGCCAAATTTTTTCTTCTCTCTTTTCCTAACTCCCCAAACCCCCCTTAATTTAAGAGGGGTTTTATGGAATGCTTCGCATACCGTATTAATTAAAAATAAAAAACACAAACGAAAAAGCCCCGCAACAGCAGGCGCGAGGCCTTTCTGTTGCGGGGCTGCTGGACTACTTCCTCTTTTCCGGAAGCTTGAAGAACTTACTGCCCTGGCCGAAATTGAAATCGACGGTATTCCTGACTTCCTTAATCGTCCGGTGCAATATCTGGCGGATCCGACCGGGAACGCGCGCCTTTCCAATGATGTGCCACTCGCGTTCCTGCAGTTGCCAACCATATTCGCGGTTGCGGGCAATGTGCTCTTCGGGTGTCTCGATTGACCCGCCCTTGCGAGCCGTCTCGAAAGCGTTCTTGAGATCGTAAACACCATCGTGGCGAACACGATCCACAAAGCTGAAGCCACTCCACAGATACACATACTCTTGCTTTGCTTCGCGAGTGACTCGGCCCCGGAAGTCTTTCTCTTCCTTAGTCCGAAACACTACAACAGCATAGCAGAGAGGGTGGACCACAACTTCATAATCGTACGCACCCTCGTCCCCCCAGATGTTGATTTGACCTTCGACATATATGGCGACCAAGTCGCACGGCATGTCGAGAGAACGGGGGCGGTTGCCACCATCGAAGCGGGTGCGCCACCCACTGCCACCCGTCGGGGTGCACTGGGAGCATTCTGCTTCACCCTCATCTTCGTGAACGCGATTGAGCATTGCTCCGCCAATAGCCAGTTGGCTATAGTTGGAGTGATGTAACATGATCGAAGGATAGGTTCCGCGATCGTTCGTTTTACGCATGTCAATTCTCCTTTTCCCATTACAGGAAGTGAATTTAACTGATTCGCCATCACAGCGAATTTCTGTCTTAAGTATAGCAAATTACACAGAATTTGTCAATACTTTTTGAAGTTTGTAAATAGAAATAGTAAAATATGGCTAAAAATAAGGAGAATTTGGATTTCTCCCCTCACCTTCGCAAGGTGAGGGGAAACTTTCCGTAAGGAAAATGGGGTGGGGTCGTTTCCTATTGCACCACCTTGTCATCTCCCGCTCTAAAACTCGGGTCGCCGGAAAAATTAGTGGTGGCCATTAGCGTTTTGGTCGCTATCTTCAAACCGGTTATTTTATCAATGCCAGAAAGTGAAGCTTCACCCAATAAGGCGACATTCTGACCGATTTGGCTTGAACTTGGCAGAAATTCCAATTGAAAATAAATCTCTTTCTTGGCAGAGCCGAAACCGGTATTTGGCAGGATAGAACCGGCGTTCCACACAAGCTCATTTGTTACCTGATTTAAAGAAAATATTTCGTTTTGAGGACTTTTTAAATTGGTCCATTTTACATACGAGGGCAAAATGGCTCTTACTTCCACATTGCTTGCTTGATTGAATGAATTGCTGATGCTCCAAATCACGGTGTAAGTGGTCGGGGTATCAACTTTGGGCGGTATTGGTCCCGAGTTTTCAATATTACCGATAGCCCTCACCACTTTTGATGAAAGAGAAAGGTCGGTCGCCAGTACAATTTTTCTTATTTCTGTTGCCGAAACTTGTTCTACTGAACCGGACTCCAATATTCTTTCGCCTTTAACTTTAAAAGTCATCTCTATCTCCGGTTTGGCGCCTTGGGCGATGTTTGTATACAAAAGGGGCGATAAACGAAAAGATAAATTCTCTTCGGAGCCGGGTCCCATATCAGAAAGTTCCAGCACCGATCTTTTATCCCATAAAATAGTGTTGTTGGATGATTGGAAAAATCCACCATTCCCCGGCATAACGCCCAATTGATTAAAAGCGCCACCCCTGAAAGCAACTTCAACGGAAGTATTAAATAATCTGGACGGCAGATTGTTTTTGACTATAAATTCCGTGAAAATCTGGCCGCCTTCCTGACCGGCGAAATCTCCATTTTTCCCTTCAATAAAAATATCCAATCCTATAAATGGTTTCTTTACCAAAACCGATTCTGTTAATTGCGAAAAAGGTATAGCGATCACTCTTTCATCATTTTCGCTTGCAATTCCGGTATTTATTTTGAAGACTCTTTCCTCATTATCCTGACCGATAATATTTCCTTTTATCAAAATGGTTTTCTTTTCCCCGGCGTTTAAATCAGAAAATTTCCAGATATTATTGCCGTAAGAAACGCCGGGAGAAGCTTCCTTAAATACAAAACCAAATGGATATTCTACATTGACCAAAAAATTGCTTATCTTGTCTTTGGAGTTGGAAGCCACTTCTATGCTAAAAGATATCTCTTGATTTGAATTAACTTCTTTGGGATAAGTGGGTGTAATTATAATCGGAGCCGAACTGATGGATATTTCATGCATTTTTTCCTTATAGAAGAGGGCGCTTGAATTTTCCACTCTGTATTCCAAAGAAATTTTCAGCTGTTTCAGATTATCTTTTTCTCCAAAGAAAACTATCTTGACATTTTGGCTGTAACTCTCTCCCGACCTTATTGTCTCCAGTGTAAATCTTTCCTGGTCAAGCTCTTTTGAAAGATCGGCGATAGATCTTGCGCCTTCTGGATATTCTATTAACAAAGATGCGAAATTAAGGTCTACATTGTTGTTGTTTATGACATTTATATCAAGGGACACTTCCTGGCCGCCGCCAACAGAAAGCGGTCCAATCACTTTTATATCCACATTCTTTGACGAGACCAGATTCATACCGCCCCAAAAGACAAAGGCGGCCACGCCAGAGGCGATAACAAAAAATAATATGGAAAATACAAAAATTTTCTTTACAAAACTATGTTTTCTCTGCGCCATATTTGATACTTTTTTTGCTAATTCATCAAAGCTGTTCTTTTTCATATCCGGCCAGTTTTCTTTTACGTTTTCTGTTTCTGTTGTATTTCTTTCCTCTCCCAAATTCTCTTTCTCTCCATCATCTGGCGGATTAAGTTCCGATCTTTCCCCATTAATAATATCAGGAGCGTTTCTTGAATACAGCTTTCTTTCAAGCCGATTCAGTTTTTCTCTTTGTCCCGACGAAGCTCTCAGCGAAGTCGGATTTTTTTCATTGCCATATTGCATGGTCTTTGATTATTTTTGTTTTTTTACTTCTTCCAATAGTTCCTTAAACAAAACAAGGTATTCCGGCATTTTTTGAAATATTTTTTCCGCTTCATCTTCATTGTAAATGTGTGTCATTAAATTTCTATCATCGGTCATTTGCATCCATCTACCATCATCAGAATGAAAAAAATTATTTTGAAACGCTTCTCTAAAACAGACCTTTGGTGAAAAACAACTTATTCCTTTTTTCTCTAATAAATATTCCTTGAGTGTTTTCCACGCCAAATCAAAACAAATTTCAAATCTTTGAATAGCGGAGTCCCTTAAAAAAACTTTTGTTTGTTTGTTGTCTTCTTTGTTATACGCCAAAATTACTTCATCCAAACTATTAACCGACTTTGTAAAAGATTCCATTTTGCTTTCTCCTTTTGTCATAATATTTTATAAATTAATAATATTTTGCGTTGCTACATCATAAAAATTTTTTGAAACATTTTTGAAATTTATTACATCTATTTTGTATAGAGTGGACAAATTTTCAAGTTCTTCTTTTATTTCACCCAACTCGCCATTTCTTAATTCATTCTCTGGTAAAATACCCATATCATAATCTGATCTTTCCCGCGCCGTGCCGTCAGCTCGAGAACCAAAAAGAAAAACTTTGCATTCTTTTCCTAAATGTTTTCGAATTATTCCTACCGCCTCTTTCAATATTTTCTCATCATTTTTTACTTCTGTCATATCCGGTATTATACCATGAGTTAATGGCGCGTAATAACTTTTATTTTTTGAGCTAATTTATACCCATTTCCACATTTCAACATCCCCAAATATGAAGATATCGTATTTTCTCTTTTTTCTTCTGTCTTTGCTTCAATATTCCTAAACATTTTCTTTTTGGTAGCGGTTCTTAATACTCTATGATTAGGAAAATGAACCCAGCCCAGAAAATCAACTCCGGAAAACAAAGTCTTAACAAAAAGTTTGTCGGGGTGTAGTGTTAATTTTAATTCTTCTTCCAAAAAATCGGCGATTTTAGGTACCAACTCCCATAAATAATCTTTGTCTGTGGATAAAATAACAAAATCATCTGCATATCTTATGTAATATTTAACTTTCATTCTGTGCTTAATAAACTGGTCAAATTTATTTAAATACACATTTACAAAAAGTTGAGATGTTAAGTTACCCAGAGGCAAACCGGTATTAATTTTATTTTTTGTATTAAAACTATTTATTGTTTGTCCTAAAAGCCATAGAATATCGGTATCGGAAATATAGTTGTTTAAAATATTTTTCAAAATTTCGTGATCTATAGAAGCAAAACATTTCCTAATATCACCCTTCAAAATCCAGCAGGTTTTTGTATCGTTTTTTGAACACTTTCGTCCAAAATCCCTGAAACGATTCAAAGCTTTATGCGTTCCTTTAAAATTTCTGCATGAGTATGAATCGTGGATGAATAACCGATCAAAATACGGATATAAAATTTTATAAATAGCATGATGGAGCAATCTATCTCTTACACTCGCTTTATGTATATTTCTCGGTTTTGGATCATTTATGGGAAAAGCAAAATATCCGCCATGAGTGTATGTTTTGTTTTCTAAATCATAATGAAGATCTGATATATTATGTGATAGATTAAGAGCAAAATCGGCAACATCTTTTTTATTTTTCTTGCCAGACAAAAATTCCAGCCATGCGTCATAAAGGTTTTTAATTGATATAATATCTTGGTAGCAAATTATAATTAAATTTTTCATATGAATACCAATTTTACCCCCCCCCCCGAGGATTGCCACAAGCAATCCTCAAAGAAAAGGGATCTTATGTTATTTGGCAAAAATTACATAGGGACTTCCCCAGAGTTGAACGGCTTGGCATAGGCCAAAAGATTGAAAATATATTTCTTTTAGTTTTAGAGATGACTTTTTCTTTGGCATATCTTCCACCAGAACCTAAAATAATAATGTTGAGCAAAACCATATCCAGACTTGATGTCTTAAAATTTTTTATCCAGATCGCTTGGGAAAATAAATTAATTTCAACGGAACAGCATATTGAAATGTCTCAGAAATTAGAAGAAATCGGCAGACAACTGGGCGGTTGGAGGAAAGGTTTGGAAACAAAACTCCCGCCAAAAAGATGACGGGAGAAATACAATAGTTTCGAGAGAAGACATGGTTGCCATCGTTCCACGCATTCGGGTTAGAAACCTCGTTCGCGTTGACATTCCAGCCATCGTCGTTCCAGTTCACATTCACGGTGCGAAGCACGCCAGACTCTCGTACAAAAAGCCGCCAATTTCACCACCCATTAAATCATAACGGGTTGAATATAATTTGAGACCTCAAAGTCCACTGACTTTATGTACCAATTATTGTTATTTTTGAAAGAGTATTTTTGCACTCTTATGCAAGGCGTACCCGGCATAATTCTCGCTAAAAATATCTTGAGATCATGACAAAAAAGCCGTAGCCGTTCTGTTTCGCATAATCTTATTTTTAGTATAGCAAACAAATTAAATTTAAATAAAGAAATGACCCCCAGTCCGCCGAAGCAAACTGAGGGCCAAAGTGCCTGAGAGCCAGAGGATCAAAGACCCTAAGTCTCAGAGGGCCTGCGAGAGAAGACATGGTTGCCCACATTCCACGCAAACGGACTGGAAACTTCGTTCGCGTCGACGTACCAGCCGCCAACGAACCAGTAGCAGACCACCGCGCGAAGCGCACCGAACGCGTCCATGACATAGAAGATGTTGGCGTAGCCATTGACGAGCAGTACTCCGTCTTGGCCACTCTTCTGCTTCTTCATCAGGCCAAACATATGGGTAAGAGCAGTTTCGGCCTTGGACTTACCACCCAGTTCGGCGATAATGGGCCCGTCCACCGATGCCTTGCGCAACTTGGCATAGCAAAGTGTCTGCTCGCCTATTGGCTCTTCGGTTTTGCCGTCACCTTCCAAAAACCACGACTTGAAGTTATCGCCGAAGTAGGAACAGATGCCCCCATCCTGCTTCAGTAGGAAGTTGGCTCTGGCCTGGAATTGCTTGGTAGTTGCCGGTACTGCGATAGTGCCGACAGACTCGAGGAGTTTCTCCACGATCTTTTCGGCGACCTGCTTGGCGCGATTGGCCACCGCCGTCACGAAGAGTTTGATTGCCTCCACCGTGTTTTGGATGACCCACTGGCCATCCTCGGTAGAAATTTGTGAAAAAGCGTTTTGGTGCTCCACAAAAGAAGCGACCATTTTCGGAATCTGTTGTTCGGTCATTTTGTTCTCCTTTCTGACCGTTTTTACAGGGATCAAATCTGCCCACAATTATACACCCAAAGCACCTATTTTGTCAATAGCTAAAAATATGGCTTAAGATAAGGATTATCATACAGCTTTGAGTGATTCATTGATAAGAGCCACCATTTTTGACCTGCGGGGAGCGATTGTTTCCAAGTCGTCAATATTTATTTCATAAGAAGAAATGAGGATTGAAAGCTCTGGGTCATGTCTCATATAACCGAGGATATGCAGAATGCGAATGAGAGTCAGACATTCTGCCAAAATAATTTCATTTCTTTCCTCGCCCCGCGAAGCTTCCTTGTCCAGCGTAGCTTTAGCGGAGCTGGAAGCGAAGTGGGAGACTTTTTCCAAAAAAGTAAAAAAATTATAAACAATATTGAAAACACCCGACTTCGCTGATAGCTTCGCCGTGGCAAGGGAAATATGGGCTTCCTCAGAGACTAATTTTTTAATTAAATTTAAAATATTACTTACAATTTTTAATTTAGCGGGAGAATTTCTGAATGCCTCAAATAAATTTTTATCGGCTCTGGCGCTGACCACTCGCCAGCCGCTTTTGCCATGCACCAAAGAAAACTCGCCAAAGGAAAAATCCTGCGAACCGCCACGCAGTTTTGAATGAATATTTCGGCTTCCCTGCACTCGAGCGTTTATCAAACCAAAATTTTCCGTAAATATATTTATGCGTTTATTACTATCTCCTTCAATTTTGCCGGAAACAACGATGCCCCTGGTGTGATGTTTACGATACACAAAATTAAATTTATTTAATTCTAATTTTCAATTTATTTATAATTTTCATTTTTAATTCTTGGCCATCATTTTCAGCAAAAATAATTTCACTTATATTTGTTCGTTCTTTAATTTCTTCAAAAACAGAATTCAAAAATTCTTTGCCCTTCTCATCCGTTTCAACTAAAAGTTCTATCATGTCGGAAGACACTAAATTTTTATTTTTTCTCAATTCTTGAACCGCCCTCACAAAATCCCTGGCATTTCCCTCTTTTTGCAACTCCTCCGTAATTTTCGTATCCAACTCCACATCTTCACTTATTGAACCATCAATCACGATTTCTTTTATGTTAATCTCATCTTTTATTAAACTTGTGTATTCTTCCCAATTTTTAATTTTTGAATTTTTAATTTTTAATTTTTGAAGCGGTTGCCTCACTTTTATGCCCGCCGACATTCTTTTTTCCAGCGCCAAAGAAACTATTTTCCTCACTTCTTCCATATTGTTTAAAATTTCTTCTTCAACTTTCCCTCCTTCGGGCCAGCTGCACAAATGCACACTTTCCATATCTTTTTCTGATCTCAATTTCAAATATATATGCTCAGCAAAAAACGGCATAAACGGAGCCATATATTTAGCCAGCTCCAAGAGGACAAAATGTGTTGTGGCCAAAGCATTATTTCTATCAGATAAGTCGTCCGACTTAAACCTGTCCCGAGAGCGGCGAATATACCAAGTGGAAAAATCACCAATAAAATCACGCACAGCTCTCGCCGCTTCAAACACATTAAAATCATCTAAAGATTGACTACCTTCTTTTATAAGCGTATTTAGACGAATCAAAATCCATTTATCCAAAATATTTTCGCTCTTGTTGTGCGGTTTTACATTTTCATCTTTGTATAAATCGAAAAATGAAAGTATGTTTTCCGGAAGATTGAAAACTTTTTTTATAATTTCATCAACTGTTTTTTCATCAAAATTTTTAGAGTCTCCCGGTTGATTGACTGTATACATCCAAAAACGCAAAGCATCAGCCCCATATTTATCTATCATAAGCCAAGGATCTACAATATTGCCGAGGGATTTGGACATTTTTTTCCCATTGGCATCAAGAATGTGGCCTAAGCAAATCACATTTTTAAAAGCTTTGCCTTTCCCCATAAGCACACCAATGGCATGCAGAGTATAAAACCAGCCACGGGTCTGATCGACCGCTTCAGAAATAAAGTCGGCCGGATATTGCATCTCTTTGGGGTTTAATCCGTCTTGGGCAAAAGGCATTCCTCCAGAATCAAACCAAACATCCATTACTTCTTTTACTCTTTTCAATTCGTTTCCTTTCTCATCCACCAATTCAATCTGATCAATAAAAGGTTTATGTAAATCTAATTCATAATTTTCGTTGTGAGGTAATGGTATAAAATCCAACTCCTTAAATTCGCTATTTTTCAAAAATGATTCCCCTATTCCGCTTAATTCAACACAACCTTTTATATCTAAACCATTGGCAACAGAAAACATTAACCATGCTGGACTTTCATGAGTAACGATTAAAATATTTTTGCCAGAAAATTTTTTATCAAGATTATAAATAAATTCCCCCGATTTAACTCTGGTATCGTTATAATTTTCGCCATTAGGCAATGGCTTAACAAAAGCCTCTTCAAGAGAAGAATAATAATCGTGATAATTTGCTATTGGCCCCAAATCAAAATCTCCGTAATTGTGTTCACCAATTCTTTTATCATATTGAATTTCTTTTTTATCCAAACCGATTATTTCGGCCACAATTTCAGCCGTTTCTTTTGTTCTGATAAATGGTGAGGAAATAATGACATCAATTTTTTCTTTTTTTAACTCTCCTGCAACTTTTTTTGTATTTGTAATTCCATTTTCAGTAAGATGATGGGGATGTTCCGCCTTTGAACTCAAAATCTTTTTGACATTGCTTTCCGCTTCACCATGTCGCATCACAAAATACTTATTGCCTGATTTTTTGGTATATTTTTTTAATTCGTCAATACTGCCCATAACAAAATTTTTTCCTTCTTGGTTTTGCCAAATAGGAAGTGGTGTTCCCCAATAGCGCTCACGAGAAATGGCCCAATCCTTCACTTCTCGTAACCATTCTCCAAAACGTCCTTCTTTTATGTGGGATGGCACCCAATTAATCTTTTCGTTTTCTTTCACCAACTCATTGCGCAAACTAGACATTTTTACATACCAAGAATCGCGCGCATAATAAATGAGAGGAGTATGACAGCGCCAACAAAATGGATAAGAATGTTTGTAGGGTTCGCTGTGAAAATAAAATCCCTTCTTTTTTAAATCTTCAATAATATCTATATCAAGAGTTGGTTTTTCTTTTTCATTTTTTTCTTTAACAAATCGACCGGACATAAAATCCATGCTGTTTTTAAAAGTTCCGTCTTCATTTACCAGATGAATTTTTGGCAACCCGATTTCATTACCAAGCTCAAAATCATCTTGTCCATACATAACAGCTGTATGGACAACACCTGTTCCGTCTTCAGTTGTCACAAAATCGGCATTATAAATTTTGAAGGCCTTCGGCATTTTTTCTTTTTCCAAAACCGAAGCGAATTTTTCCGCATATGGATAAAGAGGTTCATATTCAAGACCCAAAAGTCCTTTCCCTTTAAATTCATGAACTTTTTCAATTTCATGACCTTCCAAAACTTTTGGAATTAAATCTGTTGCCAGTATTAAAAGCTCTTTTACCTTATCAACTCTAACCGCGCTATAAGAAATATTATTTTTTATGGCCAAGGCCACGTTGCCAGGCAAAGTCCAAGGAGTAGTTGTCCAAGCCAAAATATAAGCACTATTGCCTGTTTCGAATTCTTTTTTTTCTCCAAACTTTTGACCAGATTTTAATTTAAATTTTATAGTTATAGATAAATCTTTAACATCCTCATAACCTTGAGCCAATTCGTGAGAAGAAAGCCCTGTACCACAACGCGGGCACCAAGGCACCACTTTGTAATCTTTATAAAGCAATTTTCTTTCTTCAATTTTTTTGAGAATATTCCATACTGCTTCAATGTAATAATTTTTGTAGGTGATGTAGGGATTTTTTTGATCAACCCAAAATCCAATTCTGTCGGTAAATTTTTCCCATAAATCCACATATTCCCAAACACTTTCCTTACATTTTTGATTAAATTTTTCTATGCCGTAATCCTCTATTTCTTTTTTTGATTTGAGACCAAGCTGCTTTTCCACTTGAAGTTCAACAGGCAATCCGTGAGTATCCCATCCTCCTTTGCGACGCACATGATAACCCCGCATTGTTTTGTAACGAGGAATTAAATCCTTAAAAGCTCTGGCCTCTAAGTGATGAATGCCCGGCTTACCATTAGCTGTTGGTGGTCCTTCATAAAACACAAACTCGCCTTTAGGCGCCGGCTTTTCAAGCGATTTTTCAAAAATTTTATTTTCCTGCCAAAATTTCAGGATTTCCTCTTCCCTTTCGGCAATTTTTGACTTTTCTGACATAACAAAAATATAGCATTTTTTATTTCTTTTTTCTAACTCTTCTTTTCTCTTTTCCTAACCTCCCCCCGTCCCCTTCCTTACTTTAAGGAAGGGGTGACTGCTATTTATTATACAGTTGTTTAATTTTGTCTCGCAGTTTATTTAGAGTTTCTATTAAATTCTTCAAAACATCATTATTCCAAAATCTGATTATGTTTATATCTATACCTTCCAAATATTTTTCTCTATCTCTATCATAAAGTTTATTCATTTCATGAATTTCCCCATCCAATTCAATTCCCAAACGAATTTTTGGACAATAAAAATCAAGAATGTAGGGTCCGACACTATATTGTCTTAAAAATCTCAAACCAGAAATTTTATTTTTTGAAATATGTTTCCATAAAATCTTCTCGGCAGGAGTTTGATTATTTCTAAGTTCTCTGCGTCTGTCTCTTAAATCTTTATGGTTATAGAGAAATTTGGAGTCCATATAGATATTATAAACCATCCAACCATTTCTAACCCCTCCTAACCTCCCCTTACATTAAGGGGAGGAACCGGAAAGAAGAAAAAAATACAAAAATTCCACAAAACAAAAAACTTGTTGCGCGGTTCCCTCCTTAAAGTACTTCGTGTTTCTAAAGAAATAAGGAGGGTTGGGGAGGTTATTTTAATTTTTCAAGATTATTACCAAGTCTATCTATTATTTCTTGATTCTTTGTAATAATTTCTTCAAAATTATTTATGTCTTCATGAACATTCACTAAATCATGTCCCATCATATCTCTCAAAATACTTTTTTGTTCTTCTAAACTTTCTTTTAAAGAATTTTGGTCTTTTTGTAATTCTTCAATTAAATTTTCTTGTTTTGGTTCTCCTTCCATATTTTTATAATTATTTTGTAATAAGTTTATTATATACTCCACACCCCAAAAGACAACTTAATGACAGATAGCAGTCACCTCCCCCTTAAAGTAAGGGGGAGGCCGGGAGGAGGTTAGAAGAAAATTATTTCAAAATATTTTTAACATTTTTAAATTCTTTTGGTAATGCAGATTCTATGGTGATGTGAGTATGATTTGGAAGTTCCAATTTTATTGAAAGAGCATGCAAAGCCAATCTATCAAATCCTAAATTTTTTTCTTTACCCCGCGAAGCCTTTGGCGAAGTGGGGCCATACAGCTTATCCCCCACTACCGGATGTCCGATCGCCTTTAGATGCACTCTTATTTGATGCGTTCTACCCGTCTTGGGCCTAATTTCCAAATACGCCCCCACTTCATTCTGTTGCACAGAATTTCGCGGGGCAAGAAATTTTCCTTGTGCAAGAACTTTATATTCCGTCACCGCTTCTCTTAATTCGCCTTTGGCGCCATGTTCAGCCGACCATTTTCTAAAATCACTGGCGCTTCGGCCTATGGGTTTGTTTATTACGCCTTCCATTTTTTCCGGCAAAAAATTTCCCCAGACAACCGCATTGTAAATTTTCTCTACCTTCCTGTTTTGAAACTGCTCTTTTAAAAATTGATGAGCTTCTTTGGTTTTGGCCACGATAATCACTCCGCTTGTTTCCCTATCCAACCGATGCACAATCCCCGGCCTTTTTATCACTTCGCCATTTTGAAGTATTTGAGACTCCCCCACTTCTTTCAAATCAGGATAATTTTCAAGGATCCAGTCTGTCAAAACCGGCTCGCGTTTTCTGCTGTCAGCACTTGCCCCGTGATCTGCGTCAGCGGATTTTACGAGGTGCATCAAAAGCCCGCTCGGTTTATCCAGAGCTAAAATATATTCATCTTCGTATAAAATGTTTATTTTCATACTTATACTATGCCATAAAAATATGTTATGGTATATGTGCGCGCGCTTAGCTCAGTTGGTTAGAGCACCGAGTTTACACCTCGGGGGTCGAGGGTCCGAATCCTTCAGCGCGCACCCAGCCTTCGTAGTTCAATGGATAGAACGAGAGACTTCTAATCTCTAAATCTAGGTCCGATTCCTAGCGAGGGCGCTTCAACAAGTTCGGTATAAACAAAATTTTTACAGCGAAGGATCTCGTGATAATGAGGCTTCTTTGTTTATGAAATTGTTTCTCTTTTCTATGGCGCTTTTGAGCGCGTTTATATTTATCAGATTTTCAAAATCTCCGGCAGATTCAGATTCTTTGTAGCTTTCAAAATATTGCGAGTATAAAAGTTTAAATCCAATAAAAGCGGTGATTATAAGAATTACCAAGCATAAACCCAAGCTTCTGAACCAAAATAAATCAATGTTAAAAATCCGAGGCCGCAAAGACTCCAAAGGTGGCGGGTTGTCTTTTTTAAGTTTTAAAAAATTAAATTTCATCATTTTTCTCTAAAAACAATAAACTCAATAAAACCTGACCAATTGCCGCCGGTATTGGCATCAATATTAATATTTTGAATTAAAATCCCAAATTGTGTTTTTTCTAGTTTATCCATAAAATTTATTATACTTCCCCAGGAACCTTCTATGTTTATTTTTACACTAACATCTTCTTTAAACAAATCTGTTTTGTTTGCCAAAATATCAATGGAAACAATTTCAAATTTAATGGCGGAGGTCCGGGCGATTTCTTCTATTCGCTCTATAAATTTCACCTCATCATCTTTTTGAATAAAAAAATCTTGGAGTGTTTGTATTGATTCTTTGTTCGTTTCAGTTATGGATTTAATAGCCAGAAATTTTTTTTCTTTATAAGATTCTGATTCATTGTTGCGATAAAAATCTTCTATTTTTTTCATTTCCCTGAAGACTATAAAAAAACCGACAAAGTATAAAACAATGCCAGATGAAGCCATAATAATGGCGAGTTTTATGATTTTATTTTTTAGAATCCAGTTATTCATTTTTTTACTTCAATAAAAATATTCATGGAAAAAGGAAGGTTTTTGTCTTTGGTAAGGCTTGAAACCGGCACTTCAACGGCCGAGAATAAATTGGACTCTTTCAAAAGCGTTGAGAATGAGACCAGAGAATCTCTGTCAAGAGCCGTGCCAGAGACTAAAATAACCACGCCGTTTTTGCTCTTGTAAGATTTGTTTCTGGAAAAAGAAATGGTGTTTAATGCCACTTTTTCCGGCAGAAAATTTATAACTTTAGAAAGAAAGTCCGCAGATGGTATGCCGTTGATATTCGACTGAAAAAATTTCAATTTAGTGTCTATCTCTTTGGGTAAATTTAAAATCTCTTTGATTGAATCCTCGTCCCCCGCCGCCGATAGATAATTTTCCGGAGCAATTTTAGAAAAATTTTGCGAGGTTAAAAAATAAGAGGGTAAAAGCATGATGAAACCAATTAAAAAGGATGCTGACAACAGAAATGACGCCAAAACCAGAGAACGGAGTTTTAAACCCTTTTTCAAAGCTTCTTTTTCTGTATTTGGCAAAAGATTCATCTTGATTGTAAATTTATGTTTACGTTATTCCAGACAGAACGGCGCCAATCGGCCCCGCAAAACTTAAAGATTTTTCATAGGGAATGTCTGGAAGGTGCTTGTCTATTTCAAAAACATTTGTCCAGACATTTGATAACTTTACATCTTTTATGCAGTTTTCGGAATTAATTATAGCCTCAACCGCTTTTTTGGCATATTCAAATTCGCCGCAAATCAAAACGGTTTTTATCGGTTGATTTTTGTCTGTGTCGTATTTTGCGTAATATTCTAGAAATTTTTCGTATTCATCCAAAAACTGCTTATTATAGGCTTCATCCAAAATAGACCTCAGGGTTGAGAAATAGACAAGATTGTCTTTTACTAAATATATTCCAACCCTGTTTTCTCTGGCATGAACGACGCATAATACCCCCGGAAATTTCTTGGGGATAAGGGCGTTGGCGATGGCCTGAGATTCGTGGACGCATCCGACCGGTTCAAATCCGGCTCGGTGAAAAGCTTCTACAAATTTTTCCACTTCTTTTTTGACACAGGCCGCTACTACTACTGAGGCTTTATATTCCAATCCAGACTGAACGATTTTAGTCGGCGTAAAGTCAAAAATCGTGTCGTCTAAGGAAAGCGGCACATTTTCTTCTATAATAAACGCCACACCCTCTGTTATATTGCCCCCAGAGGTCACCATTATTGAGGTGGAAAACACATAGGTCAGCTCATCCGGTATGGTAAAAAAGACAAATGGTGAATTAAAATTTTCTTTGACAACAGAAAGTTTTTTTACAACATCTTCCATATTGACAATATTTCCCGCAATTATAGACCCTTTTTCAACCGGCACAATAATGCTTTTTAAAGGGGGGTTCTTGAGAATTTTATTAAACGAAATGGCTTTGATGTTAAAATCAGAAAAAGAAATTCCAATGTGGGGCGGCTTTAAAAATTGGGGCAACGGAAAATATTTAGAAAGAAATCCAAATTTCATGTCTAAATTATAACATATGCGAATTTTTGTCTAAGTAGGATTGGAGGATAATGGCTGCAGCTGAAGCGTCTTCCATTTCGTTTTTGCCGACTACTTGTCTCGCTTGATTGCTCGTCATAAATTCTGGTTCAAATGAAACAGGTAATTTTATTTTTTCTTCAAGTAATTTTTTAAATTTCTTTATCTCTTTCATTATGATATTCGGCTTTCCTGCAAAATCTTTAGACTCTCCCATCACAATACTTCCGATTTTTTCTTCTTTTATTATTTTAAGAATTTCAACAAAAAGATTATCATCATTTGAAATAACCGAGTATGGAAAAGCTATTTTGCCGCCATCATCAGAAACCGCCACACCCACCCTTTTACTGCCAAAATCAATGCCTAAATATTTCATTTTATTGGATAATCTTCTTTCTTTTAAGTAGAAGTGAATTTGCCACAACCGAGACAGAGCTGGTGGCCATAGCGACTGAAGCAAAGATCGGATTCAATAACAGCTTAAAGAGCGGGTATAAAGCTCCCATAGCCACAGGAATAAGAATGACGTTGTAACCGAAAGCCCAGAACAGATTAAGGCGAATAGTTCTCATTGTTTTCTTTGATAGGATAATTGCCGCTGCTACCGACCTTAAATCTTTATTTATGAGAGTAATATCAGCCGCTTCAATGGCAACATCGGTTCCGCTTCCCATAGCAATGCCCACATCTGCTGCTGCGAGCGCCGGGGCGTCGTTTATGCCATCGCCAACCATAGCTACCACTTTGCCCTCGGCTTGGATTTTTCTAATCTCAGCTTCTTTTTGGTCTGGCAAGACTTCCGCGAGAATCCTGTCAATTCCTAAACTGCGTCCAATAGCATTTGCAGTTCTTTTATTATCTCCGGTAATCATAGCAACTTCTATATCTAAGTTTTTTAAAGCTGTAAGCCCTTCTTTGGCGCTTTCTTTTATAATATCTGCCACTGCCACCAAGCCTATAAGCTTATTTTCACTACCAATCATCATAACGGTCTTACCGTTATTTTCCATTTCACTAACTTGGTCCGTAGCTGTACTTACATCAATAGCTTCTTTGTCCATCAATCTCTTGTTTCCAAAAATAATTCTCTTACCTTCAACAATTCCTTCAACCCCGTGACCGGGGATAGCCTGAAACTTTTCAATTTTGGACAAGGTGAGATTTTTAGCTTCAGCGGCTTTGACAATTGCTTCGGCTAAAGAGTGTTCAGAACCTTTTTCAATTGATCCAGCAAGCTTGAGCAACTCGTCTTTATTCATTGAACCAAAAGAAACTATATCTGTGACCTCCGGTTCTCCTTTGGTAAGAGTGCCAGTTTTATCAAAAATAATAGTTTTGATTTTGTGGGCGGTTTCCAAACTCTCCGCGTCTTTAATCAAGATGCCGTACTCAGCTCCTTTGCCTGTACCAACCATAATGGCTGTCGGCGTAGCCAGTCCCATGGCGCAAGGGCAAGCAATGATGAGGACGGCGACAGTGTTAAGTAATGCAAATAAAAGAGATGGAGCGGGACCCCAAATATACCAGACGCCAAAAGTGATAAAAGCAAGCATTATTACCACTGGCACGAAATAAGAAGACACTAGATCCGCAAGTCTTTGAATGGGAGCTTTACTACCCTGGGCTTCCTGGACCAATTTAATTATTTGGGCCAGCATGGTCTCTCCACCCACTTTGGTGGTCTTGAAAGTAAATGTGCCTGTTTTATTCATGGTTGCGCCAACTACCGTATCACCTTTAACTTTATCAACGGGCATACTCTCTCCCGTGATCATAGATTCATCAATTGACGATTCTCCGCTCTCAATGATGCCGTCAACAGGAATCTTTTCTCCAGGCCGAACGCGTATAATGTCTCCGATTATTACTTCATTTATCGGCAAATCAATTTCTTTTCCATCTCGCAAAACTCTAGCGGTTTTTGCCTGCAACCCAATCAATTTTTTAATAGCTTCAGATGTGCCAGCCTTGGCTTTGGCTTCAAAATATCGTCCAAGCAAAATAAGTCCGATAATAACTGCTCCTGTATCGAAATACGGCATAGGTTCAATACCGATTTTTTCTACTAACTCTGGCAGTACGGTTACAAAGGCGGAATATACAAAGGCAACCGTCGTACCTATGGCAACCAATGTGTCCATGTTTGCCGTCCTGTGTTTAAGAGCCGATATTGTAGCTTTGTAGAACGCAAAACCTGCCCAAAATTGAACAGGTGTGGCAAGGAGCATTTGCACCCAGAAATTTTGTAAAATCATGGGCGCCGTTTTCATAAGACCAGGGAAACCACCCCACAAAATAAGACCCCCCAGAATTAAGCTGAAAATTACCTTAAATTTTAATTTCTTGAGTTCTTGCTGTTTTTCTTTTTGTTCCTCATCTTCTGTTTTTACTTCCTCATTAACCAAAGCCTCATAGCCAACATTGGAAACAGCGGAAGAAAGTTTTTCATCGGTAACTACCGCAGGATCGTATGTCACGGTCGCCCTTTCGGTGGCCAGGTTTACAGTTGCTCCCAATACCCCTTCTACTTTTTTGAGTGACCGCTCAAGTATCATGACGCATGACGCGCAATGCATACCTTTTATGGAAAAAGTTTTTTTAGTTTGATTCATATTATTTTATGATTTATAGTGAGCTTCATCGAACTATTATCTTGCCGTGATACATGTTCATAGCGCATGAGTAAGTAAACTCGCCCGTCTTCTTTGGTGTCAACTCAACTGTGATTTTTTGATTGAGTGGCAGATATTTTTTGATTTTGAAATCACCCAAAATGACCTCTTCCAGACAGCTATTGGAGTCTTTACGGATAAAGTTTATTTTAGTAGTTTTGTTTTTAGGAATAGAAATTGCCTCGGGCGTATATCCACCCTCTACAATAATATCCACCGAATCTGATACTTGAATTTCTTTTTCTTTTTTACCTAAAAAGAACCAGTAGGTAAACGCTATACCTAAGAGGCTTGCGGCTGTAACAATTATTTTATCTAAGCTCATATATTTTTATTATTAGCTTCTACTTTAGATTGTACTCCATTTAGGTCTTTACTTACATCTTCAATCAGTGATTTACAGGCACCGCAGTGGGTCCCTTCTATTTTAATGACAGCTGTTTTCATTTTCTTTTTTAGAATTATTTTTAATATCTGATTCTCGCTGGCCATGATTCATGTTTTTCATCATAAATATCATGGAAATCGGGCATATGAGCAAAACTAACAAATATAGAATTTTCATGTTTAGTCAGTTACATTAATTTCTACTAATTTTGATCCCATACTACAGGTCAGAAAAACTGACCCCACTTCGGTAGGAGTGAAGGTGGCCGTATTCTTTCCTACTTTTGTCATAGGAATAGTGACGCTGTATTTTGGGATTACCCAGACCGACATACAGCCGCCAAGAGGAGTTTTGGCGTCTATTGTCAGTTCAACAGGCACTCCTTTTTTAGCGGTAAGAGAGAGAGGAACAATGCCTTTTTCTCTTGAGACTTCAATTGAAAGTTTTTGAGGTTCTATACAATCGGCCACTTTAGGATCACAGGGCACCGACTGTGTTCCGGCAGTAGGTTCAATTTTTGCTCCTACAATTCCTTTGGTATTTGGAACTACGGTAAATTCCGAGCCGCGCGTCATCATACCCATACTGCAGTTAAACGGAATGGTCCCTGTCTGAGTTGGTGTGAATGTAATTGTGGTAATGCCTTGAGGCGAGAGATATTTGCTTGTGCCGAGAGACGGTATCACAATAACTTTGCCGCAGCCAGCAGCACTGCCTCCGTCAATTTGCCACTCCACAGGCACTCCTTCCACAATATTAAATTTATTGGGAATATAGGTGTAACCGCTAACTTTCATTTTCACAATTTGTTTTCCGTCCACAATCGGCGCCGTAGCTATTTCCGGTTGTTTATTGCTTGAGGGAGAAGTGAAAGCTAAAGCGATATTCCAGTTGAATCCCGCAAGCGTCAGGCCATTATTGATATTGAAGACAGAAAGCATAATAATCAGCACTCCAGCAAATCTTAAGAAGTGTTTTTGAAATACTCCTTTGACGAAACTGGAAATGGCACTGAGCGAAATCAACGCAGGCAGTGTTCCAAGGGAGAATACAAGCATAGTTAACGCTCCTATTTTCCAATCGCCATTTGCCAAGACATAGAGTTGCAACGCTTGGGTGAATCCGCAGGGCAAGAAGAATGTAAACGCGCCGAGCGTGAACGGAGCGCTCTTACTATCTTTGGTACTCAAGTCGTGAATTTTATGACTGATGAACTTGGGCATCTTCGGGCTGAATTTTCGCAGTCCTGGGAAAAGATGAAGCAGTTGAAAACCAAGCATGAGCATGACTACACTGACTAGGACCATGAGATAACCATTAGCTCTCGGTGAGAGAGTTAGAACCGACCCTAAAGCTCCAATTGCCGCTCCAAAAACGGTATAACCTATAACTCTTCCTATGTTGAAATAAATATGCGGTTTGAATTTTTGGATCCCAGTAAGTTCAGGGTGAGATTCATTATATTTCCCCGCAAGAGCAAGCAGTAATCCGCCCACCACAGCAATACACGATGAGACTGCGGCAAATAAACCAATGAGGAATATAAGACCGTAACCCATGTGTCCAGAGATGAAAATACTCGGTAGAAAATCAAACTGCTTGAGGATATTGTAAAGAGCCACAATCACAAGGAAGATCCATCCTATTTGCAAATAATCGGTAATGGTGTTTTTGTCTCTGGTCACAACTGCAGGACTATTGCGGTCATCCCAAGAAGAAACTTGATAGCCACTCTCACTCACAAGGTTGTTTAGTTGGCGAAGATTTGGTTCACATGAACACAATAAATCGGCTTTGCCGTTAGTGTGATTTACATGAACTTTTTCTATCCCAGCGACATTTTTGAATTTCCGTTCTATAAGAACCTCACAGCTTGCGCAGTGCATGCCGTGAATCTTCAATTTTACTTTTTTTAATTGTTTGTTTTCCATGTTTTTATTTTATATTATATTCCGCAACTCTGCTGTCGGGGCTGTTGGACCGCTCCACCCGTATCTATACCACATCCGCTTCCTCCTCCACTCTGTTGTTGAGGTTGGATGACTTGCGATGAAATGTTCCTAAAGCCAGAGGCACTAGAGTATTTACTCCCAAGCATTTCCTGCGGATTTACATTCTTCCATTCAGTTCCTTGGTTCTTCATGTAGGTTGCAATGGTCAAATAGTTGTTCGGGAACCAATACGAATTTACAGCCAAAGCTGTCTTCCATATATCTTGTTCACTGACTCCCTGAGAAGCCATAAGCTCCAAGAGGCCCAACATTGCCATGCCATGGTTACAATCCGGGAAGTGAGTCGAGTTGCCACAACATGGCCTGTAAATACCTCTTGATACTTTATCTACCAAGGCTTGCTGATCTCCCGTTAAATTGAAGTAGCTGTGGCGGCTGTAGTGGTCCATTGCGCTGCCTTTAGCGATAGTCCAGCCTCCTGTTGAAGCAAAACCTTTAGCTCCGCCGTATTTTGGATCTACCATCTCGCCCGTATCTAAGACAGGATTTTTACTTCCAAGCCCAAGAGCCCAAAGCAAGTTGAGCAAGTAGCCAGAGTTTTCATTGGTCATTTTTAGTTTGCCACTATTGGTCCCCAAAAGAAGATTTTTATATTCTTCGGTGAAAGTTCCTCTCTGTTCATAAATGGCTTTGAATTTATCCGCGTCTATCACGCCGTCATTAACCAGTTTTGCCCCGAGATCTCCCCAAACCACAGGCAGTTCTACTCCGTTAGACGGCAAAACTATCGCCTCAAGTGCCAACACTTGTTTTTTTTGCTGAGTAGCGACGATGTTCGCTCTCTGTTCTGGTGTAGTTTTAAACTCTGAAGTATACATCCATGCCGAAGCAAGAATAATGGAAGAAGCAAGAATGCTTAGAGTCAGAGAATGATCTTTTTTATTTTCATTTTCCATAATCTTTGACTTATTTTATTAGTCGCAGCAATTGGCCAGCTTTTTTACAATGTCGTTAACCGACCAAGGCTTTCCGTTGCCTATTTCATTTAGAATCTGGCGACGTTTTTCGCATTTTAGGCAATGCGGAATGTGAAGAATTTTTGTGATCTTGGCGAGCAAATCGCCCAATTTAAATCGAGTGGTCATATGAAGAAAATTAGGATGCCGATAATAATCATGAGAAGGCCTGCCCAAAAACGGAACCCTTTCATATTTGTCTTTTTCCATTCCTGCACTTTGTCTACAATTTTTTTATCTGCTGTGATCCAGAGCACCGCTATCAGGGGAACTATGAGAATGAGATTGTAGAGGGTTAAGTAACCGAAGCCGCTAAAATATGTGACTTGATCGCGCAAGAGTCCTATAACCATCAGGTATGGTCCTCCCATGCATGGGAATTGGCAGATACCAACCAAGAGACCCAATCCGAAAGCGGCTGGGAAAGATGCTCTTTCCATAAGCCTTGCCATTGCAGAATTAGAAACCTGCGGAATTTTCAATTTGAGAGGAAACCTGGGGAAGAACTCATTGAGAATGTTTATCACACCAAACACAATAAGAAGAGTTGCCCCGAGCTTGCCCATGAAGTGCGGCGTATTGAAGAGATGCAAAATCTTAAGAATGCCGAGACCGATGAGGAGATATGCCGCAAAAATTCCAGCAATATAAGTCCCCCCGATCTGCAGAATTT
>ERZ1292629.550-Hain-H43-01um-R1-550-length-41233-cov-6_pt1 | contig 41233 bp, 35 predicted proteins | sample MGYA00564399_ERZ1292629 | MGnify/ENA primary metagenome ERZ1292629 (study PRJEB36523, sample SAMEA6512636) | groundwater metagenome | collected 2019-01-08 | study: AquaDiva: Metagenomics assemblies of 32 groundwater samples
AAGAGGGGGAATTTCTTCTCCTCCCTCTCTTATATTAAGAGAGGGTTGGGGTGAGATATAATTTTCCATCCTTCCGCCAAGAATTATGTCCACGCCTCTCCCCGCCATGTTCGTGGCCACCGTCACCGCGCCGCGCTCGCCCGCGCGCGCGATGATCTGCGCTTCGCGTTCGTGGTTCTTAGCGTTCAAAACTTCATGCGGAATCCCTTCACGCGTCAAAAGTTTATCCAATAATTCGTTTTTATCAATGGAGGCCGTGCCGATCAAAACCGGCTGGCCCTTTTTGTGCCGTTCTTTTACCTCGCGGATCACCGCCTGAAATTTCCCCATTTCGGTGCGGAAAACCTGGTCGGCTTCGTCCGCGCGCATCTGCGGCTGATTCGTCGGAACGGAAACCACTTCCAATTTGTAAACCTTGGAAAATTCCTCGGAAGAAGTCAAGGCGGTGCCGGTCATACCGGCCAGTTTTTTGTACAAGCGAAAATAATTTTGAAAAGTGATGGAAGCGAGCGTCCGCGACTCTTTCTGCACGTCCACGCCCTCCTTGGCCTCCAAGGCCTGATGCAATCCTTCGCTATACCTTCGGCCGGGCATCAACCTCCCTGTAAACTCATCCACAATGACAATTTCGCCATCCTTGACCACGTAATGCCGGTCCAGCTTGAAAAGCGCGTGCGCCCGCAGGGCCTGTTCCAAATGATGGACATACCTCACGCCGCCTTCGGTGTAGATATTGCCGAGTCCCAGAATTTTTTCCACTTTTTCAATACCCTCTTCCGTCAAAGTGGCCGCGCGCATTTTTTCATCAATGTTGAAATCAACGTTCTCTTCCAGGCGCGGCACGATGCGCGAAAAAGTTTCGTAAAGTTTGGTTGATTCTTCGTCCGGCGCGGAAATAATGAGCGGCGTGCGCGCTTCGTCAATTAAAATTGAATCTACTTCGTCCACAATGGCAAAATTATGGCCTCTTTGGGACATTTCTTCCAGACTCCCCACCATATTGTCGCGCAAATAATCAAAACCGAATTCGTTGTTCGTGCCATAAGTGATGTCCGCGGCGTAAGCCTCGCGGCGTTTCACTTCGCGCAAATTTTCCATTTCCACCGTCACTTCGTCACGGTCTATTTTTTTAGGCTCAAAGAGAAAAGACTTGTCATGCTGGATGCAGCCCACCGAAAGCCCGAGCTTGTGATAAATCGCGCCCATCCAGTTGGCGTCGCGCTTGGCCAAATAGTCGTTCACCGTGACCACGTGCGCGCCTTGGCCTTCCAGGGCGTTCAAATAGACCGCGAGCGTCGCGGCCAAAGTTTTTCCTTCGCCGGTTTTCATCTCGGCGATCTTGCCTTCGTGCAAAACCATGCCGCCCACGAGCTGCACGTCAAAGTGCCGCTGGCCGATGGTGCGCTTGGCCGCTTCGCGCACCAGGGCGAAAGCTTCGGGCAAAATATCGTCCAGCGTTTCTTTATTAGTAGCCGAATCGCCGCCAGACACTTCCAATCGTTCTTTGAACTCTTGAGTTTTTCCTTTCAGTTCCTCGTCGGAAAGCTTTTCAAATTCCGCTTCCAGGCTGTTTATTTTTTCCACCCGCGGCAAATAACGCGCCACCGCGCGCTTATTCGGATCGCCGAAAATTTTGGTTAAGAATGACATAATAATAAACTATCTTTAACTTTCGTCTATTTTTATTCTACGCTTAATCAATAAAAAATCAATTTTTATAAACCGATTTTTATAACTTAATCTTAAATAATAACCAGCCAAAAATTATGCCATATATCTGCTATCGCAGATATATGGCATCAAAAGTCGGCTTATTTTGTTTGATTTATTTTAATTTAAAATATTGTTTTAAATGTAATGCGTTGTCCACGGAATTAGCAACAATAAATCTGACAAATTTTCTTATATCATAAAATTCTATAATGTAGTCAATCTCGTCTTGGCAGTTATAAGGGTGGACAAAGACACTTTTTTGAAATTCATAAAATCCCAGTTTCTTTAGATGGAATCTTAGGGCTTCTCTTATCTTTTTCCTGTTTTCAGGAATATCAAAAAGCACCACGCGCCATTTTTTATCCCATTTTTGAGGCCGTTTGATTTCTATTTCATCTATTTGAAAAGTTAATATTTTCTTTTTGCCTTCTTGGGTAAGAGTAATTGTTATTGACCCATTTTTATTTTGTTTTTTATTAATTAACTTGGATTCATATAAACTTCTGATTCCTCTCTTGAGCGCCCTATTTTCAATTTCTTTCCATTCATTGCTAATATTTTTAATAATTTGAAAATGTTGCTTTGGGGATCTAGAAAATCCCAAAACCAAACCGCCTGAAAGCAAAAGCAATATTTTTCGTTGAATTTCTCCTAGCCCTCTTGGCATAATTTAATTCTATCACAATTTTTATCAAATGCCATATAACTGCGATAGCAGATATATGGCGAGAAAGCTACAAGCTATAATCTAATATTAGTATTCCCTATAATCTTTTAGAATACAACAAAAATTTAGTCGGGTCGCCTTTTTCAAAGACTTCAGGAATGCCGTCGTTGGCCGACTGAAAACCGTACTCCAAAAATTCTTTATCCTCTCCCTCTCGCGTCACTGCCACAATTCCTTTTCCTTGCAAAAAAGCATATCCCCTCAATGCTTCGGCTAATCCCTTTTTGCCGCCTTCAATATCCGGATCAGCACCTTCCCAACAAGAAAAAATCACGTTTTCATAAATTCCGCTCATCAACATTGAAAATCCCGTTATTTTTCCTTCTTGATTTCTCAAAACAAAACTGTGCGACGCCATAATGGTTTCCTCGCCGTCTTTTTGTTGCAAAAAAAGGTTCAGACAAACCTCAAACTCTTTGTATCTTTCAGCGGAATAAATTTTTTTAGCCAAATTAAACAACTCGGCTTTGTTTTCTGCTGCCACTTTTTCCTCAATAATAAAAGGCTGGGCGTCTTCAACTTTAGCAAAATAACTAACCATATCGCGACCCGGACCAAAATAATCTTTAATATCAAGACCATTTTTGTATCCCCGGTTCTTATATAATTTTAAAGCTGTCTCTTCTTTTTCAAAATCATCTGTTTCAGCTACCATAAATTTACTCCCTCGGCTCTTAGCCATTTTTTCAACCCAATCAAATAAAAAACCTCCGACTCCGGCTCCTTGATAATCTTTACTAACCGAAAACCAACCCAGCCGAGTAGCTAAATAATGATTTTGTGAATCAAGTTTATCTTTTGTGGCGAAACCGGCTCCGCCATAAATATCGTCCGTATAAATTCCCGTTATCACAAAAGGATTGTTTTCAGAATCAACAGTCACATAATATTCAACGTTCAATAAAGCCGGATGGCCAATCTTCTTTTGCTCAAAAAACAATTCCAGAGTTTCTTTTAATTCTTCAAAGGTAGGTTTATCCCAAGAATTTTTTAATTCCGCGAGTAAATCATCCTTTAGATTTTCACTAAGAACTTGAACTCTAAACTTCATTTCTTGTTCTTTTCCTTCTTCCCCTTTTTTAACCGTATGCTCAAAAATCGGCTTATCCGGCCTCTCCCAACATTCCCTTATCTCATTTTCAGTAATTAGACCTTCGGCAAAACGAGCATTTTTTTGCTCGGGCGATTCGGCCTGAATTGGTTGTTCAAAACTATTCCCCATCTTTTTCCTCTATTACTAATTCATTAAAGTTCTTCCCGCTGGCCTGAAGTTCCTTAATTTTTTCTTCCCGTTCTTTGGCGTCAAGCAGAATTATTTTCCCGTCCTTGGCTTTTCTTAAAACGGCTTCCAGTTCATCCCGAAACCCCCGCACCGCTTTTCGGGAATATCCAATCGCTTCATCGGTCGGATATTCTTCACCTTCGTTCCGATAAAGCGTGTAATTATCAGTATAAACCGGGCCAATCATCGCCAAAAGTTCGCTCGCGTTGATTTCCTGCCGGCCATCAATCATTCGCACCATCAAGTGTTCCGGCGCGGAATATTCTTTAATATCTTTATCGCCGATTTCTTCGGTTTCCGGGTCCAAAGGCAAACCGGTTTTTTCATCCCATTGGATCGGCGGACAGATATACGGCACTTCCTGAATATTCCCCTCTCCATCCTCAAAATACATCCGCTTCATGCCCACTTGATTCCAGAATTTTTCGGAAGTTTCCACCGCTTCGCCGATTATACCTTTCAAACTTTGTTCATGATTTTTAGCTTTTTTGGCGCCGGTTTCAAAAAATGTTTGGCAAATTTCAGTTCCCAATCCCTTTCGCTGATGTTTATCATCAACAATGTTACAGCCGATAAATAAAACCGCTTCTTTTGGTTTATCTCCCTGATTTTCCGGCGGAATTTCCAAATATGAACTTTCCGAATGAGCAATTACCTTGCCTTTTTCATCTTTAATAATATGATAAGCGTAAGCATCGGTCGGATTCTCAATGGCGTCTTGAATAATCTCAATCGTATCGCATTCCTCCGGATTAAACTTCTCCATAAACTTAAAAATCTTTTTGACATCCGGACTTTCGGCGTCTTTGACGTGTTCAATTAAAAAATTTTCACCCTCGGGCGAAACAATTTGTTCTTTCAAATCGGAAAGACGCTCGCGCCGATATTGCGATTTTTCCGCCATTTCCTTTGTTATATTCCGCATTTGTTCTTGCAATTGTTCAACCAGAGATTTTTCCGATTTTTGGCCAAAAGATGGATTTTCAAAGCTCATATTTTTGTTTTATTAGTTATAAACCTACTATTTAGTTATATACCCGATCATTTTATAGATCAACTTCGCCGCCAGAAAATCCGGCGCGTGAAAACCTTTAATTGGCGCGAGTTCCACAAAATCCGCGCCGATGATTTTTTTCTTTTGGCAGACCGCCCGCAAAATTTCCAGAGTTTCGTCCCAAAAAAGTCCTCCGGGCTCGGGCGTGCCGGTTGAAGGCATCAGACTGCAGTCAAAAGCGTCCACATCAAAAGTCAGATAAACATTTTCTTTCAACGCGCCGGTTATTTCGTCGGTTTTCCAGTTCTTTTTGTCCTTGGTAAAAAAAGTTTTAATGCGGTCCCGATTCTTTTCCCAAAAAATCAGTTCATCATCTTCGTTGCTGATATTGCGCACGCCGATTTGCGCCAAATTCAAATCGGCAAAATCGAGGGAACGCCGCATCGCCGCGGCGTGCGAATATTTTTGGTTCAAATATCCGTCGCGCAAATCGGCGTGCGCGTCAAATTGCAAAATGGAAAAATCCTGATAACCGGCGTTTTTATACGCCTCAATGATGAATGGCGTAATACTGTGTTCTCCACCCAAAATCACGGGAAATTTTTTATCTGCCAAGATCGGCAGAATTATTTTGGCAATTTGTTTTTTCGCTCCGTCAACTGTTTTGGCCGGTTTTTCGGTTTTCAAAGTCGCGATGCCGATTTTTTTGTAAGTCTCCTGCCAAAGTTCTTCGTCAAAAAGCTCCACTTGGTTGCTAGCTTTGATGATCGCGGCCGGGCCCTTGCTCGCGCCGCGCCCGAAAGTCGTGGTCGCTTCAAAGCCAAAAGACGCAATGAGGATTCGCGCCTTTTCCAAATCTTGCGAAATGCCTAAAAAATTATTTTTCAAATTTTCAGCCATGATTATTCTTTTTGCCTTTTTCGTAATATGCTTTGAGCGTATATTTGCGCAAGGCCTTATCCAAGAACGCGATTGCTTCTTCCTTATAATCCAAAAGATGCCGCGGCTCGGGACGCTTCACGCCTTCTTGCAACAAAGCGTGAACAATAAAAGGAAAAACCGCCGTCACATCGGCAAAAACATACTGCGAATTTTTAAGACAGTCTTCCGAGGTCTTTCCCCAGGTATAGGCTTCGCCCGCGGTACAGGAAGAAAGTCCGCCGTTTTGCACATGGCTGTCGCAAATTTGCACATCCATATCATAGCCGCCCGCGTCAATGTTACAAATTTGGGTCAGGTAGGGTTCCGGCTGTAGCGAATAGTTTTTGGGCACCCCTCCACCCAAAATAATAATGGAAAGCTTTCTAGACCACTTATTCTTGGCAAAATAATGATACGCGCCGAATTCATTGATATCGTCTTCCAAATTTATGCCAAATTTATAACGATGGCCGAGTTTTCTTTTCAAAAATGCCAGATTCAGAAAAATGGAACTATCCTGCGGCGCCCCGCAAAAAATCGGAATTTTTTGGCGATAAGCCTGCACTAAAATACTACGGTTTAAATCTGCGCGCTTATATCTTCTCTTCCCAAAACGCGCCAAATGCCGTCCTAAAAGATAATGGAATTCGGGCGTGGTCATCTGATGGGAAAAATCGGGTCGCCGCACCAGATCCACCACTAAATTGTCCGTGGTCCATAAGTCGTCTTCGTGAAAAGCCGTGTCATAAATCCTTGTCCAACCGGATTTTTTCAGCTTAATATCGCCCTGATTCGGATTTACCTCAAACCAATCATCGCTTTCCAACCGCTGCAGATCGTGGTAAAGATTGGCGCCGGTGGTCGTAATAATATCCACATAACCGGCTTTAATCAACGGGATAATGCAAGAAACGCCAAAATCCGCCGGCGTCATGGCGCCGGACATAGTCAAAACGATCGTATGGTCTTTTTCAATCATCCGCCTAATAATTTCATAGGCGGTGCGCACTTCGCGGCCGACATAAGTGCCGAAAGCCTTTTCAAAAAGCTCGGCGGTGGATTCGGAACCCGTAATCGGTTCGCTCAAAACCCTTTTGCCGACAATTTTTCTTTTCATAAAATAGTTTTTTAAAACCCCGTTTTTACCAGCCGAACATCTTGCCTACCTCCTCTGGAGATTCGTGGCGCCGGGCGATGGTTAAAACGCCGTTTTGGGCAATGATTTTAGCCGGCGAAGATAATAAACAATGATGAGAAGCCAAAGAATCTTGATAAGCGCCGGTATCAAAAAGCGCGATATATTGGTAATCGCCTTTGTCCATATTTTCCAGCCGCGGTAAAAGAATATAAGTACCCCCGGCGTTATAACGGTCATCCGAATCGCAGGAAGAACCGGCCAACCAAACCCGCGTTAATTTTTCTGCCCGTAAATTATTAACCGGCGTAATGTGCCACTTCTGATGAATGGCCCAGGTATCAATCAGATCATTCATGAAGCTGCCATCAATGATATACCATTTTTTGGCCGACCCCTTGTCAATCGGCTTCTCGCATAAAATTTTAAATATTGTGATTTGAGTCGGCGCCATGATATAGCGGCCCCATTCACAAACGATGTTGGGATGCGCCACGCCCGCTTCATCGCAAGCATGGCCAATGATTGAAACAATCCTTTTGACGACCGAATTCAAATTGTATTGTATCCGTTTTTCATAAGGGATTGCGTAACCACCGCCGATGTCTAAAGTATCAAGCGAAGGATTTAATTTTTTAATTTCCAAATAAATCCCCGCGGCCTTCTTCGCCGCCGCAATCAAATCATGAGAATCCATGGTTTGGGAACCGATATGGTAGTGAAGTATTTTTAAATTGCGGATCCGGCTCAATTCATAAATCGCCTCCGCCGACAGACCATAGCGGTCATTCCTTTTATCCCAATGGGATTTAACTCGCAGATCAAGTTTAACCCTGATTCCTACATCGCCCGAATATTTTTTTAACGCTTCGTATTCGTTCAAGTCTTCTATAATTGGAACAATGGAAAGCCCCTTCTCTCTTAACTCTTGCACTAGGCCAAGATATTTTTCCGTTTTAGGGCCGTTGCAAATAACTTTAATCCGAGAATGAAATTGATCTTGCTCCCAAAGTTTGCGCACCAGCCAAAGCTCATTATAAGAACCGGTTTCAAGATTAGCGCCTTCAGAAATCAACGGCAGAACAAATTCTTTATTCTGGTTGACCTTCATCGGATAATGGTAAGAAAACCGCCCCTTATATTTTAACGCCTTAATATGAAAGTTGAATGTCTGGACCAAATCAAAATAACGCCTTTCTACGATAAAAGGGAAGGCAATTTCCAGAGGCGACCCGAATTTCTGAACGAGGTCGTAAATATTATACTGATAATTTCCCTCATGAACCACCAATTCGTGGTCTTTGGAAATACTGAAAAATTGGGTGTTGAAGTCTTCTTGGCCCAACTTCCAGAATTCGCGGAACTTTTTCTTTTTTTTCATTAAATAGAGGAACCCTCGCTTTTCCCCAATATTTATTTAGTGCGAAAACGCGCCAACGGAGAAATATTGAATTTCTTTTTCAAACTCCGGCTACCACGGATGAAAATAGTTTCGTTCTTGGTTTTAAATTTTTTGATTTCCCGCTCCAGATCGTCTCTCACTTCATCAATCGCCGAATACAGGTCGGACTGCTCCGATTCCACCCGAAAAATCTTCCCACCCCCGACGGACAAATTGATCTCCGCGCGAAAAATATCGCCTTTTCTTTGGCGGCCGGTGACTTTGCCGAGTTCCACTTCCACCAATAAAAGTTCCTGATTGAAATTTTTCAAGAATTTTTTCAAGCTTTCCAATTTTTTCTCCAAATATTTTTCCGTTTTCAGATCCGGAGAAATATTTTTATTTTTTAAAATGATTTTCATTTTTGAAAAATTTTCTTTCTTAATTTAATTATGAGGCCTTAATTTTTAAATGTAAAGAGTAAATTAAAAAAATCAACAATTCAATCGTCTAATTTCCTCTTCTAATTCCATTCCGAATTTTTCCTTAACCGCCCCCTTGACAATCCCAATGATTTCTAAAACGTCCCGAGCCTTGGCGCCGCCGATATTGACGATGTAATTAGCGTGACCCTCCCAAATTCTGGCGCCGCCAATTTGCCGGCCTCGCAAACCACATTGATCAATTAAAAATCCCACGCCGATTTTTCCGCCCCGCACTCTTGAGACAAGCTCCGAATGATCTTTGAGCAAAATATCATTTTCGCCTTTCACTTGATAGTTCTTAAAAATGCAACCAACACTGGGCCAAGGCGGTGAATTTTTAATGACTTCTTTGGCCTTGGCTAAAACTTTCTCAATTTCTTCTTTCTCCGCTTTTTTAAACTCTAAAACCGCGCTTAAAATAATCCATCCTCCTTCTTTAAATCGGCTCCCGCGATATTTGAAATCACAATCTTTGGGATTAAATTCTCTTTCTTTCAAAGAATCCAGATCAAAAACTTTCACGCTTTCCACGACTTGCGAAATACTTTGCCCCAGTCGTCCGGCATTGCCAAAGATCGCCCCGCCGACCGTTCCCGGAATTCCAAATCCCCATTCCAGTCCCGAATAACCGTCTTTGATTGATTCCAAAACCACCTTTATCAATGGCACGCCGGCTTCCGTTTCAACAAGCTTAATTTTATCATCACGGCTTTTCACCTCTAACTTTTCACTTCTAACTTTTATTGCCAGCCCACTAAATCCCTCGTCGCTCGCCAACAAATTGCTACCGCCGCCAAAAATAAAAAACGGCAGGTTCTTCTTTTTTGCCCATTTTATCGCCTCAACCAATTCTTCTTTATTTTTAACCTCGCGAAAATATCGCGCCGGCCCGCCGATGCGGAAAGTCGTATGGCCGGCCAGAGAAATATTTTCTTGGATATTCGGTTTTTGATTAAAGAAAAACATTTTATTAAAAATTTATCTTATCACATTCGCCCCCGTCTGGTAATACGTCAGTTCTTTTTTATTTATTTCATATACCATCTTCCAATCCCGACCCGAATTTGAAAAATTTTCAGCGCTCATATTAAGCCAATGCTTTGTGCCATCGCCGTTTATTTCATAGACCCTGAAATCGCCATTGGCGCGAACCAACCAAGAATTTTTATATTGATCTAATCCCGCGGAATTCGTTTCAATGATATCTTGTCGCAAAAGATGCGGATAAGACGCTAAAATTTCCCATGTTTTTAACCAACGCTTAAACTCTCCTTTTATAACATAAACCTTAAAATCGTTTTTAGCGCGAAGCAAAGAACCGTCCGGGTAAGTCGTTGGCTTGATCTCCGATGAGAGAGGCAAGGGATTATTAACAGGAGCCGGCGCCGGCGTAATAATCGGCGTCGCCGAATTATTGGTAGCGGGCGCGGGCGTTAAGACGGGGGCCGAAGAAGAGGCCAAAGAAACAGAAAAAGAGAAAGAGTGAAAGGGTTCATTGGCGGAAAAACCCGAAATTTTGCCTTGGCTGAAAGGCATTAAAACAATATTTTTAATTTGAGAACCGAAACCCAAAAAATTTTCTTTGGCCTTGCCCTTTTCATCAATTTTCAAAAAACGGATTGATCTTTCGTTATTAAAATTTTCCGCCACCACCGGTATTTGGAAATTGGCGCTTGCTTCTCCGGAAAATTCCAGATTCAGATTAAGATCTGTTCCACCACCCGAAATTTTATACCAGTGCCCGGACCAATCTTTGATTTTGTCGGAAAAAGAAAAAGTGAACCCGCCCTGATTTGGCAAAATATTGGTTAAAGTTGGTGAAACTTTAAAATTTGATAAGGCAGGGTTGAAATAACAATATTTTCGCCCGTCGCCCAAAAGACAATCATTATAGAAATTGGCCACGACCCAATTCAAAAAAACATTATTGAATTTTTCGTCAAAACCCGATTCGGCCATCGCCTGATTGATGCTCAAGGCGCCGGCCAATTCATTTTTCATAATTTTATTCAAAAGCCCTTGGCCGTAACGACTAATCAAATACTGGAGAAAAAGATTGACCGACCCGTAATCCCCATTCTCATTTTGCCATTCAGTGAGCGAATCGGACGAATTGCGAGAAAATTCATCGATCCTTTTTTGCAAATTGCTGCCGATAAAATTATCGTCATAACCCAAAAAAGTGGAAACATATTCGGAACGAGCTTCATTAAACCAAATATCATCAACCGCATTCCGTAATTTTTCTTTTTGATAAAAAGTAATCAGATGCTGAAATTCGTGAGCTAAATAGATTTTCGTTCTGGGCGTATTCAAAAAAGAGCTATTTAAATAAATGAGCTCATTTTCATTTGAAAGAGGCAAAACACTTTTGGGAAATTCATCGGTGCTGTCAAAATATCCGCCGGCAGTACTTTTCATTTTAAATATCAAGACCACCACCCGCAATTCATTATCAATCCCCGGGCTCCATTCCGAACCGAGAATTTTGGTCAATTGAGGATAGATCTTCTGATCAAATTCAACCATCAGGTCGCTGACCACTTCGTTCACGATCTTATAGTCGGTCAATTTTCCCCAATAATCATCGTCAATATAAAAAACCGCTTTGTCGCCTACAAAACGCAATGTCGCTCGAATCTGAGAACGGTCCATTGAGTCATAAGCCGGGGAAATTTTAAATGTCTTGGTTTCTCCCAGTGTAAAAGCCGAAACCCAAGACCCCCAACCCAGAAACGCCGTTCCGATCAAAAAACTGAAAAACAATTTTAATACTGTCTGGGTTCTTTTTGACATTTTATTATTTCATAATAACAGAAAATTTGTTTTTTTAAAAGATTGCCAAAAGGCCCAAAAAAATGTAGAATAAGAAAGTCTTATGAGCGCCCTAGTCAATAAAATAAAAACTTTCATGCTGGTGGCCGGCGATATCCTAATCTTATATCTGGCGCTTTTTTTGACGCTGTTTTTAAGATATGGGGATAATTGGGAAAATTTTTGGGGGGACCATTTCTCCGCTTTTTCCGTCATCTATTTTCTCTGGCTGCTCGTTTTTTACATCATCGGCCTCTACGATCTAAGTGTCGCGCGCAACAATATCTATTTCTTCGTGACCCTGGCCAAAGCCTTGGTAATCAACGCTTTCTTGGCCATCGCTTTTTTCTATTTCTTTTCTTATTTTAACATCACTCCCAAAACCAATCTTTTCATCGACCTCGGGCTCTTCGCGCTCTTTTTTATCTTCTGGCGCCAGTTCTATAATCATTTTGTGAAAACATCCGCTCTTTTAAACAATGTCCTGGTTATCGGCCAAAGCCGAGAAAGCCAGGAATTAATAAAATATATTAAAGATAATCCGCAATTGGGCTACCGCATCAAAAAAATCGTTGATCCCGCGGAAGTAAAAATCCTTTATGATTTGATAGATACTATAGTTCAGGAAAAGATCCAGGTGGTGGTGACGAGCGTTGATCCCAGGAAAGACGCGGAACTTGTCCGCAATCTTTATCAATGTATCCCCTTAAAAGTGATGCTGGCCGATCTGCCGAGCTTCTATGAAAAAATCACCGGCAAAATCCCGGTTTCGGCGATTGAAGAAGTCTGGTTTTTGGAAAACTTGATGACCGGCCGAAAAGTTTTTTTTGAAATGCTAAAAAGGATTATTGATATTCTGGCCGCTTTAATTCTGGGGTTTTTTACTTTAGTGATTCTGCCACTTGTCGCTTTTTTGATAAAAATAGACAAGCCCGGTCCGATTTTTTATCGCCAGAAAAGGGTCGGCCAAGATAATCGGATTTTTGAAGTGATAAAATTTCGGACGATGGTTCGCGACGCCGAAAAAGAAGGCGCCCAATGGGCCCAAAAAAATGACGAGCGCGTTACCCACGTGGGCAAATTTTTGCGCAAAACTCGCCTTGATGAATTGCCCCAACTTTGGAATGTTTTGCGCGGCGATATGTCTTTTGTCGGACCCAGGCCAGAACGGCCCGAGTTCGCTTTTTCCAATGAGCTTTTAGCAAAGATCCCCTTCTACCAAATCCGCCACACTATTAAACCCGGCCTGACCGGCTGGGCGCAAATAAAATATCCCTACGGCTCATCAATCGAAGATACCCTCCAAAAACTCCAATTTGACCTTTATTATATCAAAAATCGCTCATTGATTCTGGAACTTGCGATCATCCTAAAAACCATCAAAACCATTTTAAGCGGCGGAGGAATATAATTCATTCCTCTCTTTATTACAAAAATAGCCCCGCTTCGGCGGGGCTATTTTCATTATTTTTTTGTCACCAGATAATCTTCTATCACCAAATAATCCATCTCAGTCCTTAGAAAACACGACAAAGCGTCTTGCGGCGTTTCCACAATAGGTTCGCCCCCCAGATTAAAAGAAGTGTTTAAAACCATCGGCATCTTGGTCAATTTATAAAAAGCGGAGATTAAATCATAATAAGGCCGGTTATTTTCTTTATCAACCGACTGGATCCGGCAAGTGCCGTCCACATGCACGACAGAAGGAATAAGCTCCCGTTTCTCTTTTTTGACCGAAGCAACCAAAAGCATAAAAGGACTCTCTTTCTCCAATTCAAACCATTGAGCCACCTCTTCTTTTAAAACCGAAGCGGCAAAGGGCCGCCAGGGCTCACGATGTTTTACTCGATTATTCAAAATATCCTTCATCTCTTTCACCCCGGCGTTACAAAGGATAGAACGATGACCCAAAGCCCGCGGACCGTATTCGGCTCCTCCCTGAAACCAGCCGATAATTTTTCCTTGAGCGATCAGCTGGGCGGCTTCGGAAGCGATCGCGGAAGATTTTTTCACAATAATCTCTTCTTTTCTTTCTTCCAGCGCCTGTTGAATATCTTCTTCGTTATATTTTTTGCCTAATTCGGCGTTCTTCATTTGCCAAAACCGAGGCTGATTTAAAATCATATGCCACCCGTAAAGCGCGCAACCCAACGCCACGCCGGTGTCGGACGAAGCCGGCTGAATAAAAATATCTTCGTATCTCGCTTCATCTAAAAACTTTTTATTGGTGTCAATATTCAAACCCAATCCCCCCGCCACGCAAAGATTTTGAGCGCCGGTCATGTTTTTGATTTTTAAAGCCCATCGGACCGCGATTTCTTCCATTACCTTTTGAATGGCAAAAGCCACGGAGGAATAATAATCGTCGGGCAGCTTGTCGGCTTGAACGCGAGGAGGCCGCGGCAGAAAAACTTTTTGAAAGATCAACGGCTCAAAGAATAATTCTTTAAAATGAGAAAATCTATATAGTTTCCAAAAAAGCCGACCAGCCGCAACCCTGGCTTTGATTTTAAAATAATGGCGCGCGATCTTAATAAATTCGCCGATGCTTTTTATCTTGCCCAGCTTTTCCAATTTAGAAGATCCGGGAAAGGTTATCCGGGCATTACAGATCAAATGACCTTCTTTTTCGGCAAACCAATCTTCAAAAGGAAATTGTTTAAGAATGGAATTGTTGCCGTAAGGCGCCAATCCCATCATTTTACCTTCATTATAAGCGCCAAAATTAAGATAAAGACTGGAGATAAAAGAATAAAGCTTGCCGATGCCAAAAGTGTAAGGGAAGGCCTTGGCTTCCCTTAAATGAGCTGTTTTTTGAAGTTGAAAAAATTTATTTCCCTTGCCCCGATAAAGAGTTTCCGTTTCGGTCGCCGCCGTTCCCAAATGCGATTTGAATTTTTCTCCCGAGCCGTCGTAGACCAAAATCGCCGCTTCTTCAAACGGCGAACAGAAAAAAGCCGAAGCGGCGTGGGCGTCATGATGATTGATCACTTCAATTGAAGCACGGCTGAATCTGTTTCTGGTTTCTTGGAGAAAAATTTCTTTCATCGGAATTTTTTCCCGCAAATCAACCTGATCTATCACCACAAGATCTATTTCTTCCGGCTTGACTTTCAGGGTATCCAAGCAATAATCAATACCGAGCCTTGGAAAAATATCAAAAGAGTGTTTAATCCGACAAAGGCGCTCTTCGGCGATCGCCACGACCTCGCCATCGGATATCAATGCGGCGCCCGTGTCGTGCTTTTTAATTTTTAATCCTAAAACATTCATGGAATTTAACTTTTAGATTTCTTTAATAATAGTTCGGCGATTAAAAAATCGGTTTTGTCGTCAATATCCACCGTCGGCCGTCGCAGTAAAAAAGGCAAAACTTTATCGCCAATAATGGATTTTTTCTCTTGAACAATCTTTGAACGAAAAACCCCGATATCCGCGGTCGTTTGAAAAACCAAAGGAAGAGATTGTCTCGGCGCCGTATGAAAATCCTTAATTCCCGGCAAATAGCTGACAAACGGTTTGATAAAAACGCCGTCGGGCTTCCACATTTTATAAGGAGGCTTGGGCGGTTTTTCCACCGAACGCACGCTATCGGCCTGGGGATATTTTTCCAAAAGACGGATCGCTTCGTCAATTTCTTTGCCGGTGCGCAAGGGGCCGGTGGGCCTTAAATGAACAATAATTTCGGGGATATAATTTTCTCTTTTTTTCAGCCAAGCCAAGCAATGCTCAAAAACCGGCAAATCAGGGGTCATATCTTGAGCGATTTCTGCTGGCCGCAAAAAAGGCGTTTCCGCGCCAAGCTTTTCGGCGATTTTTCTTATTTCTTCGCTGTCGGTGGAAACTATCACTCGGTCAATCAATTTAGACGCTTTAACTGATTCAATACTGTAAGCAATTAAGGGCTTGCCCGCCAGCGGGAAAATATTTTTTTTCGGAATGCCTTTAGAACCGCCTCGGGCCGGAATGATGGCCAAAACCTTTTTTTTATTAATCATCGTCTGATAATAAAATTAAATGTTTAAATCTTTGTCCTCCCAATTAAAGATCCATTCGTTGTTTTTAAAACTGGCGAAACGGCCCCGATAATAATCCCGATTCAGCATTTCAATTTGGGTCATTTCTCTTTGGGGAAAACCGATCAAAATTCTCCATTCGGGAATTTCTTTTTCCACTCTCAATCTTTGCTCTTTTTTGGACAATTTAGCGAAATCGGCCAATTCTTTAAGCAAAACCGGGCTGATGGAAACCGGACCGTCTTTGGTTTTATCCGAAGGAAGCACCGTAAAATGCCGCTCAATATAATCCGCGCCCAGCGCTAAAGCCACCTTTGAGGCCTTGAGGCCGTCGCGCGAAACGAGCGTGTGGTCGGACCAACCGACTTGCGGCGTCAATTTTCTCAACCATTCAAGCCGAGCCAAATTGGCCATTTCCAAAGAATTGGGATAGCTGGTCACACAGTGCAAAAAAACAAATTCCTTGTTTTTATTTTTCAAAATTTCCGCGGTTTTTTGGATTTCTTCGTCAAAGCTCGCGCCGGTGGAAATAATCAAATTATCAAAATTAACAGCCAGTTCTTTAATCAACGAGAGACTGCCGCAATCGTAACTCGCTACTTTCACCCATTTTTTCCCGATATAGGGCACTGGAGAGGCCAACGAAACCCGATTCCGGGAAAAAACCGTCAGCATCGGAATGATATCCGCGCGTCGGCATTCTTCCGTAAAAAAAATATAATCATCTTCGGTTAAATCAAGTTTTTTTAGCCTTTCAAATTCGTCTTGATAGGGCCTCTTAATGGTTTTTCTGACGCCGTTTGGTTCCATAAAACCTTCCTCAAAGCGCTCTCTTTTCGTCAAATCCTCGGAAAAAATGATTTGGCCCTTCACTATATCGGCGCCGTTTTCTTTGGCGGCCCAAATCATCTCTTTTAGAAGAGCCCTGTCGCCATTGTGATTTTGGCAAATTTCCACGATTATTTTAGCCATATTGAACAATTAATAATCCAGTCCGCTGATCTAACGCGTTGTATCAATCTTAAATCATTTGGAAAAATTTTTCAAAAAATGTTCGGTGAATAATTTGGCGCAATATTTGTTGCCATCCAAAGTCCCCCAACGTTTCAAAATTTTATTTTTTAAAATTTGGCTGTTTTTTCTGATTTTTTCCGCTTGCTTTAAAATTTCCTTCAACGGCTGGCCCCGATAAATTATGCCAATGCCCAATTTTTCAATCGCCTGATTGTTAAAATAAATTTCCGGGTCGTCTTTGGAATCAAAATCGGGAACCACGAGCGGCGTGCCGCTGATCATTGAGATCCAAACCGAGCTCCAGCCCGATCGCGCGAATTGAAAAACGATGTTCTTATTGGGAATGATCCAGGGCAAAGCCCGAATACTGCCCGGCACAGCCTCTGTGTCGTTGCTGTAAAGTTTTAAACCAAGCTCCTTGGCTTGACGATATAGCCTTTCAAGGCCCGGGATACCGGTGATGGTCACGAAAATCCCTTTCTTGATCTTCTTTTTATTGGGCAAAGGCGGCGGGGCGATGGGCGGCACTAAAATCTCGGTTTTATAACGAGGCTGATAATTTTTATTGAAAGAAAATGTGCCCGGATAAGCGATGCAATGGATTTGATGACCCGCCTCGGCTTTTTTAGCGGTTTCCGCGCCCCGCCTCAAAAGATTTTTTTTCACGTCAATTTCGGCGACCCCGGCCGATTTTTTCAATATCTCTTCGATATAGCCGAAGGAAGTAAGATAGGAAGGCGCGATTTTATAAGAGACGCGAGGAGAGCGATTTAATTCAACGACAATATTTTTGCCGGCAATTTTTTTCTTCTTTCCCGAAAAAGTCTCCAGATCCAAATTTCCGGACAAATAATCGCGAGTTTTCAGAGAAATACCCTCAAACGAATTTATCCATTGGCTTAACGCATCCTGATAATTATTATCGCCGTAAAAAATAGTTTTTAAAAAAGAACCCAATTGAGCGTCCAAAAGAATCTCGTCGGGATATTTTTTCAAATGGCCGGAAAATTCTTCCCGCATCACCCTTTTTTGTTTTTCGCCATAGACCCAAGGAACGATTATTCCCAAGCGCCCTCTTGAGCCAACCTTTTCCAGCTCATTGTTAAAAGCGATGGCCAAATCCGTGGTCCGCAAATAGGGCCCCGTGCCGTAAGCGAAATTGGTCACTAAAAATTTTCCTTTCATCTTATAAGGTTTTATAAATTACCCCCGAAACTTTTTCTATCTCTTCCTTATGGAAAAGATGCCAGGCGTCAAAAAACAAAATCGGCGAGCGAGAAAAATTTAAATAACGACGCATCTCTATTTTTTCAAAATCCGGATTGTTGTTCATAATCAAAATCACGTCCGCCCGGTCAAAGCCCTTTCTAATATCCGCCGCATATTTTATCTTGCTTTGAACCGCCGCTTCTTTGGCCACCATAGGATCAAAACCCCAGATATTTTGATAACCCTTCTTTTGCAATTTTCGCGCCAAAAGCAAACTTGTTGAACCCCGAGTGTCCGAAGTAAGCGGTTGCCCTTTAAAGGCTAAACCCAAAATAAAGATCTTGGAATTCTTCGTTGTTTTTTTGTTCTTTTTCAAAAAATCAAAAATACTGTCGGCAATTGAATTCAAAATTCGATTGCTGATTTCTCTGGCATTTAAGGCCAGTAAAGGAGAATAAGATTTTCTTTTGGCGCTTTCAATAAAAATAAAGGGGTCTTTTTCCAAACAATAGCCGCCGACTCCCGGACTTGGCTGAGGAACGTTGCTTCTTTCATAACCCGCGTTGGCCGCTTCAATTACCCGATGAGTATTGATTCCCCATTTCTGGCAAATCAAAGAAACTTCATTGGCGAAAGCGAAGATCACATCGCGATAAGTATTGTTTACCAGCTTTACGATTTCGGCTTCTTCCAATGAATCCACCAAAAACATGGAATCCGTCATAAAACTGAAAATGCTGGCTGTCAGATCGGCGCTGGCCCGGTTGAATCCGCCGATTACCTGCGGGAGCTTGCGCAATTCTTCCAAAGCCCGGCCTTCCACGGTCCTTTCCGGCGCGAAAGAAATCAAAAAATCATTGCCGGCTTTCAGACTGGAATGTTTTTCCAAAAGCGGAATAATAAAATTTCTGGTGATGCCCACGGGCACGGTTGACCTGACAATTACGGCATTGCCCCGTTTTAATATCCCGCCCAAAGTCCGAACGCATTGACCCAAATGATCCAAATCCGGCTTTTTATTTTTCTTTAGAGGCGTTCCGACCGTGATAAAATAAACATCGCAAGCATTCTCGCCTTGAAAATTATCCACAACCTTAAAACCTTTTCCCGAGTGGTCTTTAAACAACGGCTCCAGTCCCATTTCAAAAAAATGAGGCCGGCCTTTTTTTATCGCTTTGGCCACGCGAGGATTTGAATCAAAACCCTTGACCTCAAACCCCAGATCCGCCAAAGTCAACCCCAAAGTTAAACCCACATATCCCAATCCAAAAATCCCGATATGCTTAAAACGAACATCGCCGCTCCGCAAAAGATCAGGCAAAGAAAGGAGATTTTTCACCCGACGCTTTTTATCAACCACGATTATCCTTTCAAAATAGTTTTTTCTCCACTGGCCCTTTCTTATCTGGTCGGAGATCAAAAGCAAAATATCGGCTGAAGATTTCAAATTTTCCGTTTCAATAAAAAAAGGATTTTTATTCATCGCTCTTTCAACCAAATCTTCAATTTTAATTTCTTTGGCCAGCGCCCGCCGGATGTCGCCGTCGGTAAGAATGCCCAATAGTTTTTGATTTTTATTCACAACTAAAATTATTCCCGGCGGCAAAAGCGTAACTTCGGGCTTATTGGAATTCATCAGATCCATCGCCTCTTTCAAGGTGTTTTTGGGACCGATGCAGATTTTTTTCAGATTTTTATTCATGGGCTAATTTAACCAGAAAAGCAAAAGTTCGGCGGCGCGCCGGCCCGATTGACCGTCGGCCTTAAAACATTGGCTTCTGACCAATTCTTCTCTTCCGGCTCTATCCAGAGAAGGATTTTCAAGATAATTTTTTAAAACTTCAATTAGTTTCTGTTCACTTTCCACCAATTTCAGTCCCCCTGTGGCCAAGGCCCGGCTGTAATGAGTGGACTGATAATAATGATGCGGCCGAGAAATTATTTCTTTATCTTTGATATTGAAATTGATATTGATTATCGGCTTATCTACGAACGCCGCGTCGATGCTCAAACTGGAATAGAAACAGACAACCAAAGAAGAATAATAAAGAGTCTCTTTCAATAATTCCAAATCTTCGCCGGTCATATCCCAGTCCGCTCCCCGCTTTTGGGAAAACCTTATTCCGGGTATTTGATAAATTGTGTGAGGGAAAGAAACCAGCTTATCAATCTCCACAAAATCATTTGGAGGGAAACGAACGATCAATGTCAAATTATGATCACCGAATCTTTTTTCATCTATCCAAGAATTCAATTTTTCGATTAATCCAAAATCTAATTGCTTCGTTCTATCGAAAGACCGACCGATCGGACCGAATAAAATTATTTTATTATCCAATGGAATATTATTCCAGCGATAAAATTCCTCGCGTGTCGCGCGAAGCGGCATTTTCAAATAATCGAACTGGATGGCGCCGGAAATAAAAACTTTATCTTTTTTCACGTCGCAATAAAACTCCATCTCTTCTTTCATAATTTCGTTATGGACAATGTATTTATCGGCCAAGATCCTCATCATCCAACGGGAGGTCACGCGGTCCCAAGAAAGGATCAAACCCACGGAAGTAATTTTTCTCTTTTTGGCCTCGCGGATGAAACCGGCTTCCCGATCGTCGAAAACATCGGTAACAAGCAACATCTGCGGATTATATTTTTCAAAACAAGGAACTAATTGGCAATCTTTGATCAAGCATTGATCCAAAAAACGAATTATTTTTCTCACTCGGGGCCGAGCGAAAATTCTGTTGGCCAAAAAGCTTGCTGAAAACCGAAGCCAATTACCCGATTCTTCATAATTTTTTAATCTTTTCAAGTCAATTGTTTTGGAGCGCAAAAGATATTTTTTAAAAAAGCCGAATAATTTGTCCGTAAAAGAAAATTGATAATTGGTAATCGCTTCAAAGATCATCCGAGGATGATCAAATTCCCGCCGATAATATTCCGCCCGTTCTCGATTCTTGACAAAAAAAACCAACCGAATTTCTTCGTTCTTTATCATAATTCTGTAAATATCGCTTCGCAGAATGTATTTCGCCCCGTTGCCCGAAAAAATTGTGATAAAAACGGTTTTCATTTTTTAATTTTACCAATTTTCCCCCGCTTCTTCAATTTAAAATAGTATAGCACATTAAGTTATTTTTTTCAATAGCGGGAAGAAATTAAAAAAGACCCGTTTCCCGAGTCTTTTTTAAATAGAATTAAAATCAATTTTTCAATTCATCAAATTGATGACGGCCCCAATTGATCAATTTGGTCTTGCGGGCTTCCCGGGGAAGTTTATCAATTGATTTATCCGCGTAAAAAGAGTCGTTATTAAAATGGGTGGTGGAAATCTCTTCAAAGATCACGCCTTCGTTCGTAAAAAAACTGTGCCAAATGCCGCGAGGGACCAGCACCGTATCGCCCGGATAAACAATCCGTTTTTTTCCTTCCAGCTCCACTTCCATCTGACCGGACAAAACCTGAAAGGTCTCTTCTTTCTTTTTGTGATAATGATAGGGGTGGCTTTGGCCGGGCAAGACGATAATCAGTTTTTTGCAGTATTCGCGGTTGATACAATCAATAATAACCGCGCCAACGGCAAAGAAATTTTCCAAACCATAATGGTGAGAGATTTCCACCGAAGAATCATAATTGGGAAAAATTCGAGCCATATTGAGCATGCCTTTGACCGTGCGAATGGTTTGATAAATAACATCTCTTTGAGAAAAAATATCGGGTTTGATGGAGGCGGGCGCGGGCTGGCCGGCGAAATAATCCCGATCGGCCGTCAAATCATCCTTCCATTGACCGGATTTCAACTGACCCGGCAAAAGGGGCATGGCAAAAAATACTCGTTCCCGGCCGATTTTTTCGCCGGCCATGATATTATCCCGGAAATAAACGCCCCGCATCAGCGATTCCAAAGATTCTTTTTCTTCCAAATCGTCTTCCGCGTTTTTTAGATTCAGCATTTTAACCGCTTCTTTCCAGGCTTCAAACCACCCGGGAATTTGGTGGGGCCTGGAAGAATAACCGTTTAATTTAATATCTTCCGTTTCCACGCCGATATGGCGCTCGAAAAAGCGCGCCCCGCTGGCGTAAGCCACCTTGATCGCGTCAAGATCGTCCGGGCTTTCGTGAGTGGAAAAACCGATTGAAAGATGCGGATAACGATGGCGGAAAATTTTTATCCGTTCAAGATTTAATTTGTCTTTGGGGGTCGGATAAACCGCCACGCAGTGCGCGAGCGCGTAATCCACGCCGCGATGGTCAAAGAAGCTGACAATCTTATCAACCTCCGCCAAAGGCAAATTGGCGGTGGAACAAATTACCGGTTTGCCGGACTCGGCGATGCGCTGAAGCAACGGCCAATCCAGGGCCGAACAACTGGCCACTTTCAAAATCTCAATTCCCAGTTTTTCCGCCAACTCCACTGATTTTTCATCAAAAGGGGTAGCGATGGTGATTAATCCTTGATTTCTCACTTCTTCCGCCAAAATGGCAAAATCTTCTTTGGAAAAGGCGGTTGATAAAAATCTCGGGATATGTTTGTTCTCGGTTGACTCCCGGAAATCGGGATGAATGAAAGAATTCAATTCGCGAAACTGGAACTTGATCCCGGCCCGGACGCCGGCTTCCCGCACCGCCGCGGCAAATTCCCGCACGATGCGCGAACCGTGTTCCAGGCTTCCCTGATGGTTATTAGCCATATCCAGAACGAAGAGACCGTTAAAATCGAACTTTTTGTTGGGCCAAAACATGGTTTTTAAGCTTAATTTAAGGTTTTTATATTCTCTTATAAAAGACGGGAAATGTCAAACATTTTGCGTTCTTCCAAAAAACCCCGCTTGAAGCGGGGTTTTTAATGCTTATAATTGGCAGTGAGGAATCCCGCCTTGGCGGGATGACTGAACTTGCCTGCCGGCAGGCAAGCGAACTAATTTTCACCCTATGGGTGATCTCCCGAAGGGATGACAATCTTTGCTTATATTCCTTTCTGATGAACCCAGGCCAGCGTTCTCATCACTTCCAAACCGCTCTCAAAAGAAAGCGGCGATTTTGAAGCCAAAATTTTCTTTTCCAAAATATCTTTGATATGCGACATTTCCATGTAAAAATCATCGGGCCTTTTCTTTTTGAAAATTTTCTCCTTGATCTGGCCTTTAATTGAATATCTTACCAGATCCCCCTCCAGGTGACCGTTGCAAAGCCATTCCACAAATCCTTCTTTTCCTTGAAGATAAGCTCTTTTTTTCACGGGCGAAGTAATCACGTCCTGAACCACGCGGCCGATCTTTCCCTGATCAGTTTTAAAAGTTAAAGCGCAAACAGCGTCATAATCCACTAATTTATTTTGCACCATCTGCAAGGCAGCGTTTATTTTCTCAACTTTCCCAATCCCCGCTTCTTTGGCCAAAAAATACCAAAGATGCAAAGCGTGCGAATGTTCGCCGCTGGCGCCGCCGCCCCGTTGCCAAAAACCCAAATAAGAATCCTGCGGTCCGGCCAGCCAAGGATGAGCTTTAAAGATTCCGCCCCAATATTCGCGGAATTCCACATCAAGCGTTAAAATCTCGCCAATTTGTTTATTTTTTAAAAGCTCCAAAACTTCTTTAATTGATTGGGAGACCGAATGGTCATAACCCACCAAAACCGCGGTCTGTTTTTGCTTTTTGTATTCTTTCAAAAATTTATCAAGTTCCGCCATACCCTGTTTTGACGGCACGCCGAGCGGTTTTTCCAATTGTAAAATACGCGGTTTTTCTTTTAGGATTTCCAGAGCCACCCTCATTCTGACGTCGGGCGGCGTGCCCACGCAAATTAAGTCAAAACCGCCTTTGGGTTCCAACCCTACCGCGAAGAGCTTTATTTTTTCATCCCAAGCGCCGTAGCGTTGTGGATAAATTTCTTCTCTCATCCGGCGCAGGGCTTCAACATCCCTGTCCACCACGCAAACATCCCAATCCAAACGCCGCGCCGCCTGGGCCAGATGATTGCCGATGGAACCGGCGCCGAGAATTTTTACTTTGATATTTTTTGTTTTCTTAATCATCTTTTTATTGTCTTTTCTTCATTAAAAATTCAGCAAGTTCAAAATCTATCGGCTGGTCAATATTCACCGCGTCTTCCGGCTTCATAAAAAAATAAGCGAGTCTTTTGCCGGAAGTGGACTTCATTTCTCGGATAGTTTTCAATCTCATCACATCCATGGCGCCGGTATGAATGAAAACTTTGGGCAGGATCTGACGCGGCGCGTTGTAAGGTTCATCCATTTTTGTATATTCTTTTGAAAGAAACGGCTCAAGATATTTTCCATCTTCCCCTATTTTCCACATTTTATAAGGATGCTTGGGCGCTTCACAAATCGGCCGGCAAGCATCGGCTTCGGGATTCTTCAATAAAATTTCTATGCCTTCGTCAATATGAGCCGCCAGGCGCAACGGCGAGGTTGGCGGCAAGCGTAAAATGATATCCGGCTCATAATTTTCCTCCTGTTTTAAAAAATCCAAGGCGTGCGTCAAAAATTCCACGTCCGTGGCCAAATCTCCTGAAATTTCCGCGGGCCGCAAAAAAGGTACCTCGGCGCCGAATTTTTTGGCCACGGCCGCGATTTCCGGATCATCAGTGGAAACGATCACCCGTATCAAATATTTTGATTTTTTGGCCGCCTCAATCGTCCAGGCGATCAGGGGTTTGCCCGCCAAAAGTTTGATATTTTTGCGGGGAATGGATTTTGACCCGCCGCGGGCCGGAATCACAGCTAAAATTTCCATATAATCACGCTTAAATCTTTAATCCGATAATAACTTATAAAAATGTTTCTGTAAAGAAAAGCTCCGGCGTTTCCGCCGGAGCTTTTGTCATTAATGAGCTGTTTCATCTGATCTCTTCGATCATTCGGGGCAAATCCTTCAGGTCTGTCACTCGCGGAAAATCAGTTTTTGTCCATTCGCTTATTTCATTTTCCACGCCGATAAAATGACAACCGATTATTTCCGCCGTTTTTCTGTCAATTTCCCTATCTCCGACAAAAACAACTTCATCTGGTTTCAATCCTTCAAGCGACAATATCTGTTCAAAATTCAAAATTTTTGCCGTTATTTCTTCTTTTATTCCCTCTTTCCGGCCAAAAACCCCCTGCAATTCGGGAAGATCGCCATTTTTTATAAGAACATCAATGATTTCTTTGAGCGGTCCTTCTGGCGTTACTGAATTCAAATGTATCCGGAACCCTTCTCTTTTCAATTGCCAGAGGCTTTCAAACGCACCAGGGATACCCTCGCCCGCAATAATTTCTTCCTTGACCATTTTACCGTATTCCAAACCCCTGTTTTTCACTTCTTTTTCCAAATCAGAAAAATCAACTTCGCCCGCCGCCTTTAGGGCAACCAATATCTTTCTGATGATCTCCCAGCGAGTACCATTGATTCTGTCAATCGTGCCGATTATCTTTTGGGCATTTTTGGAAGGCGAAAAAAGACGAAAATAAGCCTCCCGCTTGATTTCATTAGAATCAACTATTGTCCCATCAAAGTCAAGAACGATCGCTTTAATCATCTTTTGCTCCTTTCTTTACCAAAGAACTTCTATTTAGAAACTAATTTTTTAAATTATTTCTTAAAATGATAAATCGCCACCGCTCCGCCGAATTTTTTGTCGGGCGGAAAAGTTTTGGCGTGATTTTCCAACCAAGCCATAAAATCATTGACATTTTTCCCCGCCTCGGGGAAAGCCGAACCGGCCAAGACTTTGGGCAAACGCCGTTCCATATCCTTAATGAGCTTCTGGCCGCCCGACCAATCATGCTCAAAAGTTTTCCAAGTTAATTTCATTTTTAATTTCTTGGCCCAATTTTCAAATTCAAAGGGCGTGAAATAATGCAGATCGGCCAAAGTGATTTTAGATTTCAATAAATATTTCAAAGTCATTAAAATATAGCCGCGGGGATTTATCCAGTTCGGCACAGTAATAATAAGGGAGCCGCCAGGGCTAAGCAGACTTTTTAATTTTTTTAATACTTCATAAGGCTCTTCTGTGTGTTCCAACGTCCCGGACGAAACAATCACATCAAAACGTTCTTTGATATTTTTTAAATCCCGGCACTGATATTCAAGATTCGACTGCTGATAACTTTGATTAGCCGTTTCAATGGCGCTGGAAGAAAAATCAACGCCGATCACTTTTTTAGCGCCTTTTTTAGCGATCATAAACGCCAACTCTCCGGTGCCGCATCCCGCGTCCAAAACCTTCTTGCCTCGCCAAGAAGAGAGTTCCGCCAAAATAAAAAGCTTCTCCAGAGTGATCTTTTTTTCCCGGAACAAAAGTTTGGTGTAGTGGTTTTTCTCCCCTTTAGAATAAACTTTATTGTAGAAATCCTTCAAATCGGAATTCTTCATACCAGGTAGTAGAAATTCGGCTATATTCATAAATCCAGCGGATTTAATTAAAATACCGAGTTCTATAATTTTATATAATTTTACCAGTTAATGATACTTCGGTTAAACTGCCGAATTTTCACTACCTGGCATAAAAATCTGTTAAATTAAAGTTCTTGTCATTATACAAACTTTCTTCCATTAGTTCAAGCTTTTGGAAAAACCCGCCTGGCTAAATTTTTTCCAAAACAAAATAATGGTTCTTGGGCGTGTCGCTTTTCACCCAGTCGGCTTTTATCTTAAACCCGGTTTTTTCAATAATGTTCTTAATTTTTTCCAACGAAAAACCCGGTTTGCCGATTTCAAAATAATGGCCTTTGGAAAAATGCTTTTTAAGATCGGGAATTTTCCAGAGAAATTTAAATTCCTTTAGAAATGGCAACTTCAACCGGAAATTCAAAAGCGTTCTGCGGCCATCGGGCAAAGAAAGAAAAACCGTTTCTTTCGCGACGCGGCGGATTTCTTTAAGAGCCTCGGGGAAATTTTCAAAAGGCAAATGCTCCAGCACTTCGCAAACTAAAATCAAGTCAAAAGAATTATCGGGCAAGGGCATTTTTAAAACCGAAGCCAAAAAATCGGGCTGGTATTCGGGCTTGAAATCGAGAGTTTTGACATTGACGCCGAATTTTCTTAAATAAAAAGAAACCAACCCGTAAGAAGGCCCGATTTCCAAAACGGAAAAATTATCATTATGGTCTTCCCGCTCCCTGATTTCCCGAGCCACGGCTTTTATTTGGTTAAAATAATGAAGCCATCGGGCCTGATGGTCGTAGAAATTTTTGGACCAAAAAGGTCGGTCGTAGACACCCATATTTAAGATTTAAAAAAATTAGGAAAAAAGCCCAAAAAATGATTTTTTAAGGTCCGCCAAATAATTTTATCCCGCTCTTCCCAGGCAAACAGTCGAACGAAAGGAAAAGAGTCAATAAATTTTGTCCGCTTCAAATAAACATATTTAGCGACCGTTATAATTAAAGAAGATAAAACTTCGGCCAGGGGCAAACCCCAAAGGCCGACCAAGGGCAAGACAAAAATTAAAAATAAAAGATTTAATCCGTTTTGCAAAATCGACTGATAGAAAATAAATTTTTGCCGGCGCTGGGCAACCAGCATTATATTTATCATTTTAGTAAAGGCGAAAATGACAATAATCGGCAAAAGCAGCCAAAACAGAGGGATGGAAGAAAGATATTTATGGAAAAAAATGTAAATGGCCATCGGTACGCCAAAGCTTCCCAAAACAACCAGCGCCAAACTCATCAAAGTATAATATTTGGTGCCATAGAGAAAAAGCTGATTGAAATATTCTTTATCGCGAACCTTGCGCGGTACAAGAAGTCCCAGGGTTCTCACCGGCAGTAAATCCTTGAGGGCGTTCACAAAGGTATAAGCCACGCCAAAAATACCCACGGATTCGGTGTTCAAAAATAATTTTATCAGCCAGGGCCGGATACGGCCGTTGATGTCGGAAAAACAAAATTGAGGGATTTCCCACTTGCCATAAGTTTTCACCACCAGCCAAAGCATCCGGGAAGAAAAAGCCGTGGTCGCGCGCCAAACCCGCCAAGCGTTGATTATCGGGCCCAACAGAATGAAAAAAGCGATAACGGGCGCCAAAATTTGAGCGATAAAAATTTCCTTGATGCCGAGTTGCGCGAAAAAGAAAAAATAGGCCAAAATTCCCAAATGCGCGATTTTTTGGATCGTGGGCTGAGCGGAAAAAATTTTGAAATTCAGACGCAATTTCAAAAGCAAAATTCCCAGCGGCGCCACCGCGTCCAAAATGAAAAGCGGCGCTAGCAACCGCGCCCATAAAATCGCTTCCGGGCCATAACGAAAAGAAAGTTTCGGCGCTAAAAGGAATAGAATGACCGCCGGGATCAGACCCATGATCAAACGGAAAGCCGCGTATTCAAAAAAAAGTTTTTTGGCCTTATCTTCTCGTCCTTCGCCGACATATCTCATCAGATCGTTGCCTGTGACCGTGGCAAAAAGGCCGTGAAAAAAATCGGAAGCGAAAGAATAAGCCGCCAAAACCAGCTGATAGACGCCAAATTGATAAATAGAAAGAGAACTGATGATTAAAAAAGAATTAACGGCGCCGACGCCCTTTTTGGCGAATGCCCAAAAACCCAAAGCCGCCTCGCCTCGAATGAAGGAATGGGAAAAAGAAAATTTAGGCTTTTGAACCGGTTTTTCTTCCATAAGAAATTATTTAATAGCTTTAAAACCATAACCCAAAGCGAAATTTTTGGTAGCCGGAAAGGAATTTCGAAAAAACGGTAGAAATATTTTATTTATTTTTCTCAAAAATCTGGCCAAAACCTTCTGAATGCCGGTTGTTTTTCCAGCGATTAAAAGATTAAAGAAAAAGTCCGAAATACTTTTAAGGATATCAATCCCCCCCCCCAACGCCTCTACATCTATCTCTCTAAAACCGGCTTCTTTCAATAATCTCTCCAGGGCTAAATAGGTATAGCGATAAAAATCATATGGCTCCTGGTGTGGTGATAGAAAAAATGGGACAGTGCCAAAAATTTTTCCGCCTTTTTTCAAAATCCTAAAACTTTCTTTTAGAGTTCTCTCCGGAAAAAATAAATGCTCCAAAATATTGGACATAAAAACGATATCGTAAAAATCATCTTTCAAAGGCAAAGGTTCGTCTAAATCAGCTACCAAATCCACCCCCTCAAAAGGCGAAAAATCGACATTAAGGCAAGAAAATTTTTCTTTTAAAATAGCGAATGGACTGGTTCCGGAACCCAAATCAACCAGCTGACCGCCAGTCGGTTCCTCATCTAAATTTTTTTTAAAATATTCAAAATTAATTTTCCGCCAACGAGTCCAATATTCAGAGGTAATATTTTCTTTCATAAAAATCAACCTTTTTATTTATAAATTTAAAAAATTATCTGACTGATTCTTTGTGAAGCCAAGCCGTCAAGCCGGCCGCAGACTTTTTCTCTTAATAATTTTCTCGCTTCGCCGTCCAGGCGCGGATCTTTCAAATAAGTATTGAGATATCCAAAAAGTTCTTCAAAATTATAAGCGGTTTTTAAGGCGCCGGTTTTTAAAACATCCTGAAAATGTTCAAATTCTTCAAAGCGCCGAATGGAACGCGCAAATGGTCTTTTTTGATAGCCGTCAAAACCGATCGCCATCAAAGGCCGATCCAACACCGCCGCTTCCAAAACCATTGTGCTGTAAACCGAAATCACGACATCGGCGTGCGCCAAAATATTCATAAAATAATTACTCTTTTCTAAATCGCCCCAAAATTCCCGCTGGTAAAAGGCGACCCGGGGATGAGAATGAAAATGATCAAATTTTTGTTGGTCAAATTCTTTATCCTTGCTCCGGCCGCCTTGGTATGGTCGAATCACCACCCGAACATCAAAACCGAATTTCCCTTCATCCGCCCATTTTAAAATCCGCTCAATAATATCCGGCTCGTCCGGACAATAAGCGCTGCCGGAGACGTAAAGAACAATTTTTGCTTCCGCCGGAAAACCCAAGCTCTTTAAAATCTCTTCTCGGGGCATTAAATAATTTTGGCGCGAAATAAAATCAAAATGAGGATAGCCGGTCACGACAATCTCCGCCGATTGATAGGCCTGATATTTAATAGCCACCTCTTTCACTTGCTCGCTTTGAGCCAATAAAATATCCGTATGAAACGGCAAAAAATACTTATCCAGATGATCCCAACCGGCCGGCATGCCGATCGTTTTGACTTTTTGCCGCTTTGCCTCCGCGATCAATTGGGCGTCGGGCCAGCCGTAAAGATGAGTGGCAAAAATCAGATCCGGTTGATATTTTTCAAAAAAAACTTTAAACGACCTTTCTTTGAATATTCTTAAAAAAAGATAAGGAACGATTTTTAGCTTTATGAATTTTGAATTCCCAAAAGTTCTGGCGATCAGAATTTTTAAAAAGGCCAAATACCATTTTCCCCCGGCGGGCGGTTCATCGGGCCTCGTACCCATCGTCGCCATGAGCTTGGTGGTGCCGGTATAGATCAAATAAGAATAGAAAAAATAAAAAAACCTTTGCCAAAGATTCTTTTTTATCGAAATATCCGCCGTTTCAATGATTAATTTGCCGTTTAATTCCGGAAGAATTTTTTCAAAAAAGACGCCGTATTTTTTTTGATAGTGGGAAGACATCAATAAGATAATTTTATAATCATCGCTCTCTTTCAGATTTTTTTTGACCTGTTCAAAAAAACTGCCGGGGAAGAAAAAAAGATTTCTGAAAACCGCAGGAGAAGAAAGGCTGATAAATATTGTCTTAATCTTTGAATTATCCATAAAATTCATCCCTTTAAAAAATCTAAAATGTTTTGGGCTAGGCGCTTTCCCGAGTTGCCGTCAATAAATTGGCACTGCTGTTGAACAATTTTTTCCCGGCCTTCTTTTTGATAAGCCGGCTTGGTTAAATATTTATCAATGGCCACTGACAATTTCTCGACGCTTTTAACCAGCCAAATTCCGTTCAAAGGCTTTAAATCCGCCAAATGATCCCATTCAAAGAATCGGACAGCTGAATTCCAAAAATCAAGTTTTTGCTCGCCGTCAAAAGCGATACCGATCAAGGGTTTGTCAAAAATCGCGCCTTCAATGAAAAAAGTGGAATACATATTTACGACAATATCGGCATGAGCCAAACTATTGGTTAAAAAACTTATTGCTTCCCTATCCATTCCCCAATCGTCCTTATCTTTTCCCGATTGAGAAGTGGCGCCATGGACCAAAAAACCATATTTTTTTTTCAATCCATCAAGCTGCTCTTGTGAGAAATCAAAACGCGGATAGGGCCTGACCAACATTTGAACCTTATCGCTTAATTTTTTTTCAGAGATTATTTTATGAATAATCTTCAAAATATCAAATTCAATGCCGAGCCCGGCCTTACCCGAAAAAGCGTACAGAATCAATTTTTTTGCGGGATTGCCATCAATTTTTTCAATGAACTCGCCCCTTCCCTCAATTCCCTCTTTTTTGAAATACCGGTCATATTGGGGAACGCCAATAACAGAAATCCGTTTCTCCGAATAATCGCCGAGTTGGACGCATTGACCGGCGATGGAATCAGTATGAGCCAATAAGTAATCGGGGTGGACCCTAATCAATGATTTGCTATAGAGGTTATCCCAGCTCCAAACCATACCGATGATTTTTATTTTCCTTTTTTTAGCTTCTTTCAAAAAAAGATTTTCCGAAAATATCAAAGTCGGACCGAAAATCAGATCGGGATTAAAGCGCTCAAAAATTTCCGAGAAGACGCAAGAAGGCATCAAAAAATAACATCGTCTGATTAAATTCCGCCAAAAGCGGAATTGACCTGCGTACCACAACAAACGGCTCAAAAAGAAAATAAAAGTTCTCGCCAAAATATTTTTCTTGGCTCCTTTTCTTTTTAAGGCGGTCCAATGAATGATCTTAACCGTTCGTGTATGAATGCTGGCGGCTTCCAAAAATTTGAAAAATCTTTCGGACCAAAAATTTTTTACTTCGGGCAAAATTTCAAAAATCACATTATCAAATTTAAATTCTTTCCGGTAATATTCCAACCGATTTTTTGAAACTAATAAAATCAGTCTGACATTCGGTTCTTTGATAATTTCCAAAAAAGCATCCGTTTCCAAAAAACTGCGGGCAAATAATTTATCAATGGCGCTAATAACGGGAATAATAATGGTCTTCATGATTTTACGGCGCCGATGATTTCCCGAGCCAAACGCTCGGCCGACCGGCCATCGGCGTGAGAGAACCAAAGAGCCCTAATTTTAACTCTTCCCTCTTTATCTTTTTCTGAATTTTTTAAATATTCTTCAATCACTCTTAAAAAATCGTTTTTATCGGTCGCGTAGAATACGCCGCCGCTTCCCAATAGTTTTTTAATGTGGTCGCAATGATAGCCGAAAATCGATTCACAAAAATTTTTCGGCGCCGGAGAAAAATTTACCGCGATAACGGGTTTATCCAATAAAGCCGCATCAAGACAAATGCTGGTCGGACCGGTAATGGCTAAATCGCACCAATTAATCGCGTCAATTAATCGCTGATCGTCATCCAAACTTATTTCCCGGTCACCAAATCTCTCGCTATTGAAAACCACTCCGGGCTGATCGTAAGCCATGTTGGCCGGTTTGATAAAGTTTTTTAAAGTTACCGACTCATCCGGAGGAAATCTCACCAAAATCTGGGCATCAATCTTTCCTAATATTTCCATAATATATTGGTCAACATCATTATTCCTTAATAAATAATTTCCCAACGGAGCGTAAAGAATCATTTTTTGGGTCGGATCAAGACCAAATTTGGCAAAAAATTGTTCTTTGGAAACAGAAGGGCCCTTTAAATAGCGATCGTAATGGGGATTGCCGGTGATGATAATTTTTTTCTCTGGATAGCGATACAATTGCGAAACTTCTTCTTTCAAGGCTTGAGAACCGACAAAAAATTTATTTGGTAAAATTCGCAAAATTCGCTGAGTGGTATTGTCCCAAGACCTCAACATGCCCAAGATCAGCATCTTCCGACGTTTCGCTTCATGGAGCAAACCAATATCATTCTCATTTTGGATATCGGTAGAAAAAATCGCCTCCGGTTTGTATTTATTGAATAATTCGTTGAATAAATTTTTGGGAGAAAAATAATAATCCAGATAACGAACTATCTTTCTAATTGAAAAAGACCGGCTCAAAAAACCCATAAATTGGGAAAAGGCATAAATTAGATATTTCCCCCGGCAAAGATATTCATATTTTTTTTTGGAGCGGGCGGTCTTGGTGTCAAATAAGAAAAAACCGAGCCTTTTAAAAAAAACACCGGTTTTGGTTTTTGAAGTAAGGTTAGGAGTAATACCTTCAATAATCACGTTATCGGCGCCGAAATTCGCCCTGAAATAATCAACTTTATAGTCAGGGACTATAATAATCAGACGCAGTTGGTTCTGCGCTTTTAGTATTTTCAAAAAATCCGTGGAGAGAATATTACGGGAAATATGGGGATGGAAGCTGGTGATAAAAAACGTTTTCATAATAAAATTTTCCGTTTAAATTGCCAAAAGCGATCTTATATAATATACTATAATAAAGCTAAAAAAACAAGAAAATATGCCCAGTAATACAACTTCCAGTATGTTCTTTTATGTATATGTCCTAAAAAGTTTAAAAGACCAGGAGTACTACATAGGCTATACCAACAATCTCAAAAGAAGGTTAGAAGAACACAAGAAAGGATTAAATTTTTCGACGGCATACAGATTGCCATTTCAACTTATTTATTTTGAAGGATGTAGAAATATGAACGATGCCAAACGCCGTGAAAATTATTTAAAAACCACTCAAGGTCGAAGATTTTTAGGATTACGACTTCTGGAATACAAACGCCAAAATAAAAAGGCGTTCGGCCCCGTAGAATCACAAAGTAGCTCTACGGGGTTCGGCACTGGAAGTTGATATACTGGGTATGCAAAATTTTATCTCGGCAATCCTGCCAGTATTCAATGAAGAAAAATCACTAAAAGAGCTCCATGAGAGATTAGTTGAGACGCTTCAAAAGACCGGTTTGCCTTTTGAAATTATTTTTGTGAATGACGGGTCAAGCGACCGGACGCCCCAAGTTCTGGAAGAATTAACGCCAGCCAAAATAATCCATTTAAAGAGGAACTTCGGTCAAACCGTGGCTTTGGGGGTGGGAGTGCGCCAAGCCCAAGGCAATATTCTAATCACTATTGACGCAGACCTGGAAAACGATCCCAACGACATTCCTCTGCTTTTGGAAAAACTCAACGAGGGTTATGATGTGGTTTCGGGCTGGCGAAAAAAACGCTGGGCCGGCGCCGTCTTCTCGCGGCGCCTTCCTTCAATCATGGCCAATAAGTTCCTCTCTTTCGCCGGCGGCGTGAAAATTCATGATTTTGGCTGCACGCTCAAGGCCTATCGGCGCGAAATGTTTGATAATATCTCTTTTTCGGGTGATATGCACCGCCTGCTTCTGGCTTACATGGCGCGGCAAGGCGCCAAAATTGCCGAAATTCCCGTCAATTTTACACCGCGGAGATTCGGCAAAAGCAAATACGGCGCCAAAAGAATCTTTGACGTTTTGGTGGATATTTTGGCTTTTTATTTTTTTGAAAAATATCACAACCGCGTGCTTCATTTTTTCAGCGCCGCGGGAGTATTCTGTTTTATTTTGAGCTTTTTAATTTTTCTGATTATGCTTTATTACAAATTTTTTCTTGGTATGATGTTCGTTCAAACTCCTTTGCCGATTTTGACCGTTTCTTTCGTCATTGTCGGTTTTCAATTGATTTTAATGGGATTGATCGCCGAACTGGTCTATCGCTCTTCCAAACACAAGGACTCGTCAAATTTGACTTACGTAAAAAAAGAAATAATTAATAATTGAATTAAACCATAAATGGAAACTGAAAAAATTCAGCGAATTTCCGATTTCTTCAAACCGGGAGAAATAGAAAAATATGAAAAGAATTTTTCCCTATATACTCAAAGCGCTTTCTATCGAAAATATTGCCAATTCAGATTCTCTTTTAACCGAATCGGGCAGACTCTGAAAATAATTGCCGAAAATCCTTATTTAATACCCAAAATATTAAAGAATTATTTTGATAAATTTTTTATGGGCAAGCAGCGTTTAAGATCTCTGGAAATCGCGGTGGAATACAATTGCAATTCCAAATGCGATCAATGCTCCTGCCGCCTCGCTTACGATCCCTCAAAAAAACGCCTTACAATGGCGGAATTTAAAAATATTATTGACCAGGCACGGGCCATGGGCGCTTTCCAATTTTGCCTTACAGGCGGCGAGCCACTCTTGCAATTAAACGACGTTTTAGAGATCACAAAATATCTGCGATCAAAAAAATGCTACGTGCATCTGTGCAGCAACGGATTATTAATGACCGAAGAAACATTAAAAAAACTGGCGGAAGCCGGTTTAAGCTCGTTGGAAATGGGATTGGATAGCGCTCTGCCCGAAATTCACGATGATAATCGCCGAGAAAACGGATACACAAAAATTATGCAAGAAATTGAGTGGGCCAGACCCCTGAAAATAAGAGTTACTTTAAACACCATCAGCACTCATGAAAAAATAAAAAATCACGACCTACTAGCCCTAGTTAAATTAGCCCAAACCAAAAAGGTCAATTTGCAAATCACTCCTCCCTGCGTCACCGGCGCTTGGAAAAACAGAATTGAGATTCTGATGAACGACAAAGAAAAACAGTACTTTTGGTGGCTGATGAAATTTTCCTCGGTCCGAACCGATATGTATTCTAGCCTGACAACCGTTCGTTGCCCGGCGGCTCGGGAAAAAATCGGCGTCCAGCCCTACGGCGATGTGGTTTCTTGTCCTTTAATCCAAGTGATCTACGGCAACGTAAAGAATGAGAGCCTGGAACAAATTGTTGAAAAAATGCTGAAAAACCCTTTCTATTCCAAAACCGCCTTTTGCCTGCCGGCTTTTGAAAAAGAATTTATTGAAAAATATTTGATGGACAAATAATAAGTTTCAAAAAACGCCCCCGCAGCTGCGGGGGCGTTTTTTTGTTCCAACGCGAAAACTCTATTCCAGTGATTTTTTGACAAAAGTGAATTCCATTTCTTCAAATCCGCCAACCCAAAAACACCAAACGCGCGAACAGAAAAAAGGCGAGAGGTTAGCCAAAAAATCGAATATTTTGCCCGCCACCCAAGCCGGATAATAAAACGCGGCCGGAAGAGTCGCTTTTTTCAAGGCTAATTGAGAAAACCAACGAATCCGTTGTTTTTCCAATTCAAAAGGCGCGCCCGTATAACCACCCTTAAATTCCGGCTTGAAATAATAAGGAAAACCCAGATCAAATCCCCGCTTGTGGTCGGCGTGGCTGAATCCCCGGCTAAAATGCGGCACTTTAATGGTCGCTCGGCCACCGGGCTTTAGAATGCGCCAAATTTCTTTCATGACCGAAAGAGGATTGTTCAAATGCTCCAAAACATGATCCGCTTCAACCAGATCAATGCTTTCATCCTCAAAAGGATAAGGAATTTTTTCCAAGTCGTGCAAAATATCAGGATAGGTCGCCGGGCTGATATCAATATTAATAAACCCTTCTTTTTTATATTGGCCGCAGCCAAAATTAATTTTTTTCATATTTTTTATCTTTAAGTTGTTATGCCAATAATATAAGTGGCCGCGTCAAAATACTGTTTTAAGTTCTCCCAATTTCTCAAACGCTTGATGTGTTTCCAAATGTAGCCGGGTCGCAGATAAAAAATCCAGTAAGCTTTCTGTTGCATCTTTCTCACGGCGCTAGCGTCTTTATAGCCTTCGGGAATAAAAGTTACCGAAGTTCTTCCTTTATAGAGAGGAATGAGCCTACCCGAAGCCATCGCGTCATCATAAAGCTCGGTGCCCCATTCCGGATGAGTCGGCAAAAACTGGGCGTAAGTGACACCAACCTCGCAGGCAAATTTTATGGTATTCCGGCCTTTTTTCGGCGTCTCGCCGGGCAAAGCCAACATGAAAGATCCGCGGCTATCAATGCCGTATTTATTGGTCCAGGCCAAAGCTTGGCGGCCTTTCTCCAAAGTGATGCGTTTTTTTATCCGATCCAGCAGATCCTGATTGCCGGTTTCCAGACCATAAAAAATATTCCAGAGGCCGGATTTGGCCGCCCGTTCCAACATTTTTTCACTGATGGTATCCACCCGAGCGTTGGCACTCCAAGGAATCTTAATGCCTTCACTGTCTAACAGATCGCAAAACTTAAAAATCCAATCTTCGCTGATCAAAAAATTATCATCCCAAAAAGCGATTTCCTTGACACTTAAATCCTTGACCAACATTTTAATTTCTTCCACGGTCCGTTCGGGACTCTGCCGGCGATAAATTTGAGAAGCCCGGCCCGATTCAAAACAAAAAGTGCATTTGCCGTAAGGGCAACCTCGGGAAGTAATCATATTGGCCACGGGCAGTTTTTTATATTGGAGGGGCAAGGGCCGATAAATTCCTTGGTAATCAAATAATTGATAGGCGGGCGGCAAAATATCGTCCAATTTCAAGACGGGCTTGGCCGGAACATTTTTGAATATCTGGCCGTTTGTTTTCAAACAGGTGCCGGGTAAATCTTCGGGCAAACGACCGTTTTCTTTATAAAAATCAACAATTTTTTTGAAAGTGACTTCCCCTTCGCCATAGACCAACATATCCAGATCTTTAATGTTCTCAAAAACCAATTCGGGAAAACAATTGGCATGAGGCCCGCCGTAAATGATTGGTTTCTTGGGAAGTTTTGATTTCAAAAAATTAGCCAAAGCGTAAGATTCGTCGGCCGAAGAGGTAACGGAAGAAATGCCAAAAATATCCGGCTTAAATTGCTGGACCATGTCCCAAATCTGTTCGTCTGAATATTCATAAGAAGAAGCGTCAATGATTCTGACATCATGCCCGTCTTTGATCAGAGGACTGGCCAAATAGGCCAAACCGAGCGGCGGAAAAAGCCCGGCCCGCAATTTTCTTTTGGAGCCGTATCCTTTTTTCATTAAGCTGTAGGAAGGCGTAAACAATAGAATATTCATAACATTTTTCCTGATTATTGTGATTGTATCCCATCTGATATTAAATAATCAATTCTTCAGCCAATTTTTTCGCCAAAGTTCAAAAGCCATTAAGGTCCACAAAAGCTTACGATTGTCTTTTTTGCCGGAAAGATGCTCGGAAATTAAAAGTTCCACGGTTTTAGGCTGAAAAATTCCTTCCCCGGCCAACTTTTTGGAATCCAAAACCTCAAGCATCAAACTCTTTAATTCTCCTCGAAGCCAACGAGCGACCGGAATACCAAATCCTTTTTTGGAACGGTCAATGATATTTTGCGGCAAACGGCCCCGCATCAGTTCTTTTAATAAATATTTGGTTTTAAAGCCGCGGAGTTTTAAATTTTGAGGCAGAGAATTCACGAAATCAACCACATTCACATCAAGCAAGGGCGCGCGCAATTCCAGCGAAACGAACATGCTCGCCCGATCCTTAAGCGCCAAAATATCGTCAGTCATATAAGTTTTTTGATATAGATAGGCTATTTTTTCCAGAAACGGCCGATGGGCTACTTCACCCATATAACGGTCAACCACGGAAAAGTCATTAAAGCCTTCCGTTTCTTTCAAAATTTCCGGCGTCAAAAGTTTTTGCTTCTCTTCCGGTGTGAAAGAACCGATCCAAATTGAATCGCGCCTCTCCGGCCCATATTTTAAGCCCAGAATAAAACGCTTAAGCTTATAATCAAAAGTAATATTGGCAAAAGAAGCGGGCAGATGATTGATAATCGGTTCAACTAAATTGTTTTTTAAAAAATCCGGCGCGAACCGATAAAAATCAAAAAGCCGGTGGGCTTGAAAAGTGGGGTAGCCCATAAAAATTTCATCTCCCCCGTCGCCCCCCAGCGCTACGGTTACGGACTGGCGCGCGAAGCGCGAAAGTAAAAAATTCGGAATAATGGCGGCGTCAGCCAACGGTTCATCCAACATTTTAAAGATCTGGGGCGCCAAAGAATAAAGGTCCTCGGCCTCCAGAATTTTCTCGTGATGTTCCGATTTTAAAACCTCAGCGACTTGCCGCGCGTATTTTGATTCATCAAACGATTGGTCTTTGAAACCGACAGAAAAAGTCTTTATTTTTTGATCTTGCAGACGCTGGGCAAAATAACAAACCGTGCTGGAATCAAGGCCGCCAGATAAAAAAAGGCCCAGCGGCACATCCGCCACTAATCTTTTTTGCACCGCTTCTTCCAAGCGTCGATCCAATTCTTTGACCGGATCTTGAAATTTTACTTCCAAATCCCGCCGATTAAATTCAATTTCATAATAACGCCGATCCTTTTGAATCCGGCCGTTTTGAAAAACTAAAAAACTGCCTGGCTCAATCTTTTTAATTCCTCTAAAAATCGACCAAGGGCAAGGCACGTATTCATGAATTAGATATAAATTTAAGGCCTGCGGATTAAGTTCCCTTTTAATCCCGGGATATTCCAAAATCGCCTTAGGCTCGGAAGCGAAAATCAAAGTCTGATTTAAAATCGCGTAAAAAAGCGGCTTTTTGCCGAATCGATCCCGCGCCAAAATCAATTTCTTGTTTTTCCGGTCAAAAATCGCGATAGCGAACATCCCGTTCAATTTTTCAAAAAGTTTTTCACCGATTTCCTCATAAAGATGGGGAATGACTTCCGTGTCGCCTTGAGTGACAAGCTTATGCCTTTTGGCCAAATCTTGGCGCAACTCTTTGAAATTATAAATTTCGCCGTTCAGCATTGAAACTATTGATTGGTCTTCATTAAAAAGCGGCTGATTACCGCCAGCCAAATCAATAATGGCCAGGCGCCGGAAGCCAAATCCCAATTCTCCCTCAATAAAAAAATAACCATCTTCGTCCGGTCCCCGATAGACCAAGGTGGAATTCATTTTTTCCAATGTTTCTCTTTTTCCTTCACCCGCGAAACCAACAATCCCGCACATATTTTTGAAATTAAATTAAAACCTGATTTTTATCTTAAACTATCATAATTTTCTCGCCCTTTTAATCTTTAAGCGTTTCCTTGAAAATTGCCGATACCTTTTGCGCCATAAGGGGCCAGGAAATGCTTTTTTCCACGAGTTCCCTGCCCTGGCGGCTGATTTTAACATATAAATCGGGGTTATCTATAAGTTTGGCGACAGCCGTAATTATATCTTCCGGCTTGAATGGCTCGACCAATAAAGCGTTTTCGCCGTCGGTCAAAACCTCGCTGGCTCCGGCGGTCTTGGAAACAATTGACGGCAAACCACAAGCCATCGCTTCAAAAACCACCAAACCCCATGATTGCCAATGATTGGGAAATAAAAAAATATCGCTTTGTTGATAAAAATTTAAAAGTTTTTCATCGGAGACTCGACCGGCAAAATCAACTGAATCTTCCATTCCTGATTTTTTGGCTAAATAGACTAATTCTTTAAAATAATCTTTATTAATATTATAATCACCGACAATTGATAAATTAACATCGTAATTTTTTTCTTTAAGGATTTTCATCGCCATAATTCCGTCTTCAAACCGCCGGTGCCGAAAAAAAATTCCGGCCATTAGTATTTCAACCTTTTTATTTGTTAACGATTCCCGCTCTTTAAAATTAAACCTCTCTAAATCTAAGCCGCTTCTAACAACAATCGCTTCTTTTTTGAAATATTCCCTGACCCATTCCCTGTCGCGATTGTCCAAAACTATTATTTTATCCTGCGGTTTTATAAATTTTTTGATTTCATATTTATCAACTAACCAATAAAAAAGTCTTTTTATAAAAGATATCTTGAGCTTGGAATCAAACTGGCTATCCCGTCGAAAAGACCAGGTTTTGGTCGGCATATCGTTCATTACCCAGACCGAAGGAATATTTTTTATTTTTTTCTTGAAATAATAAGCCACCCGGTAGCTTACCTGGTCGTGAGGATGCAAGATATCCGTGTCTTTATCTATCAAATGAGCCAATTTTTTAGCTGCTCGATTTTCCAAAAATAAACTGACGAAATAATTGCTTGCGGCCGGATAATAATTTAGAGAGACGACTTTAAATTCTTTCAGCAAATCTTCATAACAATCTTTGGCTGAATAAATAAAAGTATAAAATTTCACCTGATGGCCGAGCTTTTTCAATTCTCGAGCCAAAAAAACCGCCTGCCTTTGGGTTCCGCCCCTGACATTCAATTTTCTGACAATAAAAGCGATTTTCATCTTTTAAATCTCGAATGATTTTTATTGATAAAAACTTCATAAAACTCAATCGCGCCGCCGACCAAACCATTCATTAAATAAATAATTGAAATCAAAAGAGACAAACTTAAAGCTTGAGCGCTGGTAAACCCGATCAGGCCCAACAAGAAAAGAAAACTTCCTTCGCGCAAACCTAATCCCAAAATTGTTATTGGTATTAAGGTTACGACCGAGGCCAAAGTGTTAATCCAGAGTAAATCAAAAAAGGTCAATTTCAAATTAAGCGACAAAAATAAAAAATAGATACAAAGACTGTTTAAAAGCTGATAAACCAAGCCATACACTAATGAAATTGATTATATTTTATAGGCCCCCTTA
>ERZ1292629.552-Hain-H43-01um-R1-552-length-41152-cov-22_pt1 | contig 41152 bp, 65 predicted proteins | sample MGYA00564399_ERZ1292629 | MGnify/ENA primary metagenome ERZ1292629 (study PRJEB36523, sample SAMEA6512636) | groundwater metagenome | collected 2019-01-08 | study: AquaDiva: Metagenomics assemblies of 32 groundwater samples
TTGGGATGCCGCTCGGGATGCCGCTCGGGATGCCGCTCGGGATGCCGCTTGGGGTGCCGCTCGGGGTGCCGAAAATGTACTGGTTGAGGATTTGGAAGATTTCAAAAATAAATATCCCAATGGGACATTTATCAATTTAATCCCTCTCTGGGAACTCGGATTATATCCAATAGGGGTTATATCGGAAAAGTTTGTTATTTATGTCCCTCCGATAAAATCGGAATTTCCCGAAATAAATTAAAATTAAAAGGAGAATAAAAAGATGAAAAATAAATCACCATTAGAAAAGTTATTTATTGATAACAAAAAACCGATTTATGAAATTCAGATTGGAAAGAAAAAATATATTCTTAATGGCAAGAATATGGAAATAGCTGTGATAAAAGGAACAAAAGAACATTTTGGCGGAATCGGAGTTTTAATGAGGGCAAGACAAATGAAAATTGTCGGTAATCAGGTAAAAAAAGCCGGGAGTTGGCATTACATCAGCAGTAAATATATTTTTAAGAAAAAATTAAAAGATTGTAACTTTCGATATTTTTAACCCCTTAACCCTACGAAAATGACAATCCAAGAAACAATTAACAAAGCAGAAGAAGGCGGATGGAAACAGAATTATAAACACCGAGGATATGGCATTGGATTAAGTATTTTTGATGACCCTCTCTTCTGGCAATGCCTCGGTAAAAGTCTGGGGTGGAATACAACTATTAGATATTTTAGTTATGAAATGAGATGGATTTATGAATGGCATTGTTTCATTGACCACTTAGCCGCTGGAAAAAGCATTGAATCGTTTTTTGAAGAATTAACCCAACACGAAATATGAATAGAGAAATAAAAACAGACAATAAAATAATAGATAAGCTCTACGAAGCTGTGCGAGATTATATTGAATCAAAAGGTGGAAGCGTGGTTGTTATCGGTGGGATTCAAATAATTCAAATGCCCGATGACTTAAAGTATAACTGGGGTTTGAATGTTCGTATTACAGGCAAGAAACCAACTAACCCAATAAAGAAATGAAAAAAGAAAAACAATATGAAGTAATGATTGATGTCTTCTTTGTTGATACAAGATACATTTACGCAAAAAACAAAAAAGAAGCTATTGAAAAAGCTAAAAGCGAAATTAACTATGGAATGGGCGAAGAATTAAAGATATTTGAAATCAATAAAATTTAAATTTTATAAAAATGCTAACCCACAACAAAAAACTTAAAGATAAAAAATTATGAGAGAACTTATTAAAGCATTTTGGCATTTATTAAAAATGATGAGGTTATTATTCCCAGATTTTAACAATTAAAAATCCTTCATAGAGAGCAGTCGTGGCGGCATATAGGCATCACTTCTCTGAAGTAATTATCAGGAAGGCAGATGACTTTAGCGAAAAAAAGCAAAGCCGATTAGCTATCCATTTCGCCGACTGCTCCCTGTGAGGGATTAAAAATACAAGCTATGCGACTATCTGGCGGAAGCGTCCGCAGTGGAAACCAGAAACTACGCATAGCAACCGAGCCGGATATGCCAAGTGCTCGGTGTAGGGCGACCCGAACCGAATTAAGCTAAAAGCAATTATCGGGGGCGGCAGATAGAGGCTGATTAAATTCAAAGTGTCGGCATAGACACGCCTCTGTCTGAACTTGAAAAGAGATGGATTAAAATAAAATTATGAATAAGACAACAAAGAAAAAACTTAAGAAACTTGTAGAATTGGATAAAAAAATCGCCCAATTAAAAACATTGAATAATTTTACCGATTATTGTAAAAAACACCCGACAGAACGCTTTTGGCAAGCATTAAGAAATTTTAGCAGAGCCGATATGATTTTATATCAAAGGGGAATGACCGAAGTTGATACTTTTGAATGGGAAAATAGAGAAGAATTTAATAAAACAATGGAGGAGCAATAAAAACAATGTCAGCAAATAACCAAACACTTATAAAAGAATACAAAGGCAAATGGTATGTTTTTGTTAATGTCAATGCCGAAAGCTGGGGCAATGGCAAAAATATCCTTTCACTTAAATTGGCGAATGGAATTTTTGACTCAAGAGATGAAGCATATTCTGCGGCCTTGGAGTTAGATAGCAAATACGGAGAGTTTGAAGAGGGAACTGAATATGGCGTTCAATTCAATCGGCTTTGTAAAGATGACACTGAAGTAAAAATTATTGAGGATTAAAAATAAAATGGACTTTGAACGACAATTAAAAAAAGAAAACAAAGAATTTCTAAAGATTTATCGGGAATTTCTTATTAAGAATTTCGGTCGGAGGTGTAAAACAGATGGTATAGGTTGTATAATTTGTCAGCATTATGCGATTTTTGACCTTTTGAAACTTCATTTGTTGAATTAAATATGGAACAATATACAAAAAATTCAAGGAAAATAATACGAAGTGCCGTTAATAAGTTGGTTGATTTTGTTGAGCCGACTTATGGTCCTAATGGTAAAAAAGTAATCATTGATTCGATTCATACTGTTAACCCCTTAGATGATGGTGTCTCAGTAGCAAGGGCTTTTAAATTAAAAAATCCTTTTGAACAAACTGTTGTTAAACTTATTCGCCAAGTAGCAATCAAAACAAGTGATAGAGCAAAAGATGGAACAACGGGTTCACTAATTATTTTGCGTGCTCTAATTAATTATTTTAATTGGTTTAGGAGATTTTTCTATAATTCAGATAATCTTAAAAAGGCAGTTAAAGAAGTTAAACAACAATTGCTTGAAAAAGTAACTAAAATTACAACCGTTAAAGAATTAGAATCTGTTGCTTTTATCTCTTACAATAATGAGGAAATGTCTGAAATTATCGCTGATACAATTTTTAAAATTGGACCTGATGGAATAATAACAATTGAAGGAGGTGAAGGATTTGAAACTAAAACTAAAATAGTTGAAGGAATTCAATTTAATAATGGATATCTTTCTCCTGCTATGATTACAAATTCTGAACGACAAGAAACTGTTTATGAAAATCCAACGATATTTTTAGTTGATAAAAAACTATCAACTATAAATGATATTTTACCAATTCTTGAAAAAATAATTACAGATAAAGCAAAGGCATTAATAATAGCAGAAGATATTGAATCTGATGCTCTTGAAACAATTGTTAAAAATCGTTTAAGAGGAACTCTAGATATTGTTGCAGTAAAAATACCATTCGGAATTGATAAAATGGATTTTTTAAATGATATTAAATCTGTTATAGGAGGTGAAATTAACCAAGCAACAACAGCTTGTCAAAAAATTATTGTTACACGAAATTCAACAACTTTAATTGGAGGTGAAAAACCCACAGAAAGAATCTTACAATTAAAAGAACAACTTAAGAATACTGAAAATCAAATTGAAAAAAAGAAATTACAAGAAAGAATTGCTAGATTATCAAGTGGTATCGCAATCATAAAGATAGGCGCCAATACAGAGGCGGAAATGAAAGCTATTAAAGCTAAAGTTGAAAATTCAGTTAATACTACACAACTTGCTTTTAAAAATGGTGTAGTTGATGGAGCAGGAAGAACTTTAATGAAAATTAAAACTTGTAATAAAGCATTAAATAAAGCATTGAAACAACCAAATAAAATTCTCTTAAAAAGAGGTGGATTATCTGATAATGTTTTTGACTCAGTTGATGTTCTTATTGCTGGAATTGAAAGTGCTGTTTCAATCGCTGATATTCTTTTAACTTCTAAAGGAATATTCAAAGAAGAATAAATGAAAATCTTTTTCTTCGTTATTGGTATATTAATCTTTCTTTATTTAACTTTTATCGGAATATAAGAAAAACCGCCTAAAAAGCGGTCTTTCTTTGTTTGAAGGTATCAACCTACTACTTCTACTTCCTCTTAAGTTTAATAAGGCAAATTTTAAGTTGTTTTACTATAATTATTTATTTTTTAATAAATTTCTATAATAATAGCAATTCCTTGAATAAAACAATTTTCAATTATTTCTGCATTTATTTTTTTAATTTGATTATCATCTTTTACTAAAACTAATTTAAGAGCATCTAATAATGATTTTAGTAAATTATCTACATCTCCTTTGTATATATTTTTAAAAAAGAATTTTACATTCAATTTGACATTTCCTTTATAAATCTTTCTAGATATTAAAGAAGATAATTTGAATCTAAATTCTTTTATAAAATTTAATTTCTTTTGATAATCGCCGCCACTTTGTGGTTTTATTTCAAGAAATATATCTATTTTTTCACTTCTTTCATTTAACATTTTTAAGTTGTTTTACTATAACTCATTTATAATTACTCCACTTTTTACCAATTTATGCCAACAGCCCCATCTTCCTGATAAGCCATTTTCTTCAGCCCAACGATATAAAACTATCTGATGTAAAGGATTCCAAATATCAAGTTTTCCTAAACCTGATTGTTTTGACCAAAGCCAGAATTCCCATTTTCCATACTGAAGTAATCCATATTTTGGACGACCATCTGTATCATTTGGATTATATGCTTTTGCAGAAATTCCACTTTCACATTGAGCAAGTTGTTCTATATCAGGGAACATATCAAGATATATGCGCCAATCTAGATTAGGAATTATGAATGAAAATACAATAATAACTAAACATAGTTTTTTCATAATCACTTTTAATAATAAGTGATTTTTAAAGAACTACTTATAGTATAAGCTCTTTTTAGGAAAAAATCAACCTATCTGCGAAAGCCAGAAAGCTTCAAATCACCTTTTCTATAACGACCATACCAGGAAAGGAGAATACCAAGAGCAATAAGAATTGCCTCAGATAATTTCTGAAGTTCTTCTTCTGCGATATTAACTCCGAAATAATTCAGTAAAAAGGAAACAAATCCTATAATTACTAAAAGATTTCCTCCTTGCGTCATTGAATACATATCTTTTTTTAATTTAATTATAATCTCTTTAATCCCTGGCGGAGTCTTCGCACTTCGGCAAAGAGCCGCCGAGTTTTAATGATAATAATTTTTTAAGTTCCAATAATTGAAGATAGATTAAATCAATAAGTTTCTGTATTCTCATTCTTTCGTCTTCGGCTTCAAAACCCTTACTGATTTCTTTCGCCCATTCATCGGTCAGGCCATTTCCATAACACTCCGTTTGGTTGAAGAATCTGTGCGGTTTGTGATTTTCCAAGATTACTTTTACTCCCGCTTCGTTAAGTTCTTTTAGGGTCGCTTGATATGATTCTATCTGTTTCCCTGTAGGATAATCAATCAAGGCGCCGGTGATGGGGTGTTTGGTGAAATTTCCGGCAAAGCAATGGGAGATTACTACCCCGTCATAATTCCAATTCTTATTAGCCGCTGTTTCAGCCCCCACAGCCCTGAATTGGGTTCTATTGCCCATCATATCATAAAAGAAGGTATAACCCCCATATTTTCCGGTGTAGATGTCAATGAAGTTCCACCTTGATTTGTGAGATTGGTTCACCTGTTCGGCGATAAAATGAATCGTGCTTTCATGGGGTTTGTTAAGTAGGCCGCCGACATGGTGGAGAGCATGGAAAGAAGTGTTGGAGGGTTTGTAGTTTTTGGAGAAGATAATCATCAAAATTTAGGAAGTTTAGTTTTCTTTTCTTCAATATATGTGAATCCATATTTTTTAAATACATCCTGTTTTAATTCGGCTCGTTTGCTTGACATAACTCTTTGTTTTTCATCATCGGTAAGTTCCTGATACCTCTCGTTTTCTTTAAGTTGCCAGAACCAATCATTGAATTTTTTATTGAATAAATCATTGGCTTCTTGGAATTTCTTTTCTCCCACCTTGTTTTTGAATTGAGTCAATTCCACGCCGGGATTCCTATTCCAGTCGGATTTTATAGAATAAGTATTTGTGCCTATCCCAAGAACATCGGCCAATATCGCCAGAAGCAAATTCGCCGAATTGGGATTATCTCTTAATTCTTGATAGTTAGTAATAGGAATCGGGACGAATAAATTTTGTGCTTCGGTAAAAAGAGTGGGTTTTCTTCCCTGAAAATCCTGTTGCTTCAATAAATCTTTAACAACCGAAGCCGCCGGGGAAAGTTTATTTTCAAAGAAATTGTAAATTAAATCTGTTCCTTCCAACGCTCCGAACTCCCCAGAGTTAATTTTAGACACTAATCCAGTCGTTGAACTTTTAGATTCCATTGTGATAAGTCGCGCCGCCAAAGTGATATAGGAAGCCATGCCGCCAGAAACATCAAATCTCGTATCGCCTATCCTGATTTTCCCGAAGTCGGCGCTTCTGGGGTCAAGTTCAACGGCATCGGGATTTATGGCTTTAGCGATTGTCAAAATTGCCGCAGTCCCCCCAACTATCTTAACAACATTTATTGCGGCTTGCCTGCGGGCGAAAGTGCTTATTCTTTGACCTCCAACTCTTTCAAGCCCCAGGGGTTGAGATAAAAGAACGTCTATATGACTTTTGGCAAAACGGGGAGAAAAGAAAACATTATTTACCACTCCAGCTATTGGTTCTAATCTGCCTAAATTAGACCTGCCCGTAAGAGAATTTACAACCCTTCCGATACTTTCAAGTTCAAATCTGCTCGTTAAATCAATATCAGACGCTTTTGCGATTTCAATATATTTATCAAATATGTCCGCGCGGGTTTTATGAACAAAAGCGGTGAACGCGTCTTGCGATGCCTTATAAATCTTACCAAGATAAGGAACTTTTTCAGGCAATGCGGTGGGGAATGCTTCTTCAATAGTCCCGACATCCAATTTAGATTTTTTCATCAAATCATAATTCGGCCTTGAAACAATATCCGCATTTAGTTCGTCCATAACATTTTTTCCTCCAAGAGTGTTCCAAATGTTAGTAAATGACTGACGAGCATTTTTAATCCATATCCCCGGATTGGTCATTAAAGTTTTCCAACCCTGACGAAAGATGGCCGAGTTATCAAAAGACGCTTTGATGGATTTTGCCTGTCCTGCGATTTCTGTGGGACTTTTTATAATATCTTTTAGCGTTATTTTTCCAATTTTTAAGTCATTCACATAATTATTAAATTCAACGACTGCTCGTCCGTAGTCCATTCTATCGCCTCCTTTTTCCATACTGACTTTTTCTTCGCTGACTTTTTTGGCGAGGTCTGATATTCTGACCGCTTCTGATAGAGAGATGTTGACTCCAAGTTTGTAAGAAGCCAAATCTTCTAAAAATGCTTTCTCTGTTTTGGGGTTTAGAACTTCCGTCATTCTCTCAACCTTGGCGAGTATATCCCGTCTGATTTCCGGCTTCAGTCCGGCGACAGTTTTAGCCCAAGTAAGCATTCCCGCTTTTTGGTTTTTCAGAAGCAACTTGCTTTCAAATAAAGCGTTGGTATTCTTTGCCATTTCTTCTCCCAAGAAATCGGAAAGAACAGAACGCCTTTGGTCGCTTGTAAGTTCCGCAAAACTATCGGGATTTATTTCGCCCGACTTTAATCTTTTTTTAAATTCTGTCGCTAATTGTTCTGGTAAGCAAAATGACATAATTTTAATTAAATTTTAACATACCAACGAAGAAATAAAACTATCCCAAGTTTCTTTTGGAATCTTAACTTTCGCTATCTCGTTTTTAATCTTTACCGCTTCTTGCGATTTGGCTTTACCCACATCCGCAATGCCTGATTGTTTCTCTCTTGCCTTGACCACTTCAATTATTTTTGCCACGGGAGATTCGGGATTTCTTTCACCTAAAGCTCTTATTCTCTGACCCATAGTCGTTGCTTCGGAAAGAAGTTCAGAAGTAGTCCCTAAATCTTTCAATGTAGTTATATCTCCTTCCCTTAAAGCCCTTTCTTCAACGGCGTTAAACACCATTTCGGGGAGAAGGTCTGTCGGGGGCGTTTCTTGCCCCATCGCCACCCTTTTGGCTTTTTCATAATCGGTATTTAATAAGTCGGCAGATTTTTGGGCTTGTTCTTTTAGATTTACGGTTCGGTAATCTGGCAAATCTCCAAAACTTTTCGTAAGTTTGGCTTCTATTGCTTTTTGTTCTACTCCAAGAGCAAGTCCTCTTATTTTTAATTCTCCTTCTCCTTTGATAAGAGGAATTTCTGGTTTAACCCCCCCCACCGCCTTATTATAGAAGTCGGTGAGTTGGGATTTGGTAAAACAAATTCTCATATTTTTGATAAATTAGGGGTGTTGATAAGTGGAGTGTAAAACCTATTGACAATGCTTGCGACCTTTGCTAGACTTGAATTATGAAACATGGAATGTCGGGAACTCGCTTTTATCAAATATGGTGTGCGATGAAGCAACGCTGTTTTTATCCTGCCCATAATCGTTTTAAGAGTTACGGCGGGCGAGGTATTACTATCTGCGAGGAGTGGCTGGATTTTCAAAACTTCTATAAAGATATGTATGGAAGCTATGTAAAGCACTGGAAGAAGCACGGCGAGGACGATACTACCATTGACCGCATAGACCCCAATGGTAATTATACCAAAGAAAACTGCCGATGGAATACTTTGTGGAATCAAAACCTTAATCGTGCGAATAATCATTTGCTTACTTATAAAGGCAAAACTAAACCACTTACTCAATGGGCGAGAGAAAAAGGATTTAAGCGTGGACTTCTTGAAAACCGCATAAGGCGAGGTTGGTCGGTCAAGAAGATGTTGGAAACGTTGACAATTAAAAAATTTAGTCATTAAACTATATGAATATAGTTGGATATAAGTGTAAAATTTGTAGTTGGGAAACAACCAAGAGGGGTTGGAAAAACGAATCTTTGAATATGAATGAACATTTTGAGAAACATCACCCTTTTGAAATAAAAACAATAAATAAAAGCAAGAATTTGGTGAGTAAATTAACCGCAGAAATTGAGGAAAAGTATTTGAAAACACTATCCGAATATGTTGAGTCAATGCCGTCGAAACCTTCAAAAAAGTGGAAATGCCCACGCTGTGCCACCGAACCAATGTCTTACTCCAGTAAGCTCTGGCATCTCGATAATTTTCATAATAAAATCGTTGCACCAAAAAGAATGCTGGGAATAAATGACAAACAACCTTAATAAAACTAATAGGAGAGACCTTTTTCTGAAGATGGCTGACAGAGTTTATACCGATGTTTTGATAAACAAAATCATTGATATTGAAACTGGTCTTATTATGCTTTGTGGCATCCTTGAAATGAGAGAGAAAGAAATTGCGGAAGAGAACGAACGATTTAGAAACAGAGTTATTAAAAAGTATCCCTACTCGGAACTTTCTACAACTGATGGAAAAAAGTTTTAATGCCGATTTCTTCATATATTTATACACCAAGAATCCTTTCCGCCTTTTTCAAATTTACCCAAAAAATCATCAAAAGTTTTAGATTTTTCCACTAAACCATTCATCTTGAATTTCTGAAATAAAGCCCTTCCTTCTTTTGTGGCGAAATCTCCTTGAGCGATAATTGGCTTATCCGATTCAGATTGAAGTTTTTTAAGTAATTCTATACCCATTCCTTGTCGCCTAAACTCTGGTTTAACTTCTATCATTTTAACCGCAGTTTCCCCTTGAAAAAAAGTATAATCAACACTACCAACCGTTTTACCCGATTTATCTTTTGCCCTTATAAATCCGTGAAATTCGTCTCCAAGTTGGTCGCCGCCAGATTCAAACTTTAATCCCGCACTCTTATACTTCCTCGCTTCTTGGGCGAGGGGGTCTAATTCTTTAGAAATAGTTCGACTAACAGGAGCTTCACCTTTAAGAATATAATTACCCGTGCTTGGTTCTTTGAACACAGAATCTTTTGGTAATGTAAATTGTTCAACTTTTATATCGCCCGGGTCTCCCTTATAATGGCTTTCTGAATAAAATCTCGCACTTTGTTCAGTATCAGCAAAATAAGTTCCTTTATTAAAACTATCAGAAGGAAACTTAGGGGCGGCACGATATAAAGTAATTGTTTCAGGTGCTATTTTTGGCGAGATTTGGGCTATTTCAGGGGCTTTTGGGGGTTGGTTGGCTATCGGGGCTATTTCAGTTTTTGGTGATATCTCCGCTTCTCTTTTGGCGATTTCGGATATTTCAAAAGCATCTTTCGGGGTTATTGTCCCTTTTTTGGCAAATCTTCCCTCTGCGAGTTTCAGGACTCTACCGCCCAAGGCAATCTGGCCTGTAAGTTCTCCCAAACCTTCAACGGGTTCTCTTAAAATTTCCTTGCTTTCATCGGATAGTCCGGGAATTTGGTCTAAAACCTTGCCGAAAGACCACCCGCCGATTTTACCGGTAGCGTCAAAAACTATCCCGACAGGTTTCAATAAGGCATTTATCACGGGAAGTTGTTCGCCAGCTTGAAAAGCGGTAGAAACAGGAGAGAATAAAGCGCCGAGAGATTTAGTAAGCAAATCGGCGGAAGCGGATATTTTTTTGACTGGTGATGCCTCTAAATCTTTAAAAACCGTATCGTAATAATCCCTAACCGAAGTTCCCAACTCAGCTCCCATTTGAGCCGATGATTCTTGCGCTCCTTTGATAATATCCTTATAAGTTTGTATCGGGCTTTGAGTAAAAGGTTTTATAACAGCTTGGCCGAATTCTTTGGCTTTTTCGCCGAGATAACCGAAAACACCGCCGCCCTCTTCCGGTTCAATGGGTTTCATAACGCCGACTGATGCCAAAAAAGGATTAGCCGATGGCCGTGAAGTAATTTGAGGTTTATTGACCGCTTTTAAGAATGGATTTTCTGCCATTATTTTACTCCTTTGTAATCTTGCGGGTTGGCAGGATTTACATATTTGCGGAAGTTAGATAAGAAACTCGCTAAATTTCCGCCTTGGGCAATCCAAGTATCTTGTAATTTTGACCAATCTTGCGGGCTTACATATCCGTCCTTACCTCTAATTGCTTCAAATCCTTCCGTAGCTTGGTTCGCCAAATTCGCCCCGCCCAATCTTTTAGCAACTTCATTCCTCACATCGGCGGGAACATTTTCAAGAGAAATATCCCTATTAGAGATAGCATTCACATAATAACTAATTGTTGATTCATCCACTCCATTCCCTGGCGCCCCGCCACTCACTCTCTTAATCTCATCAACTTGACCCGTCTTTTTATTCACGCCGTAAAATACAAGGTCATTGCCTTCGTCTTTGGTGTAGGTCTGGTCGTATGCTTCTTTAGCTTTATACCATTGTCTTTGTTCACCTTGTGTATCTGTAGTTGTAACTACTTCTGAATTAGTGGGAGCAGTTTGTCCTGGAGCAAGATAAGAATATCCTTTTTCAGCCATTTTATTGCTAGTATCAGAAATCTCTTTAGAATAAGCATATTGAGCTAATTTATAGTTAATTGCTTCTGGTGAATCATTTAAGGTAACCCCGGCAGAAGCATAAGCAAGAGCTTTATCTGGGTCGCTCATTGCTTTCTTTATGTTATCAGCATAATCTTGACTTCTCTTCATATCGTTTTCAATAAGAGAAATCTGAGCATTCATATAATCTTTTTGGTCTTTTGTCAAGGTAATAAGTTTCTTGCCCTCTTCATCTTTTTGTGTATCATAAAACTTATAAAGGGCATCATAATATTTAAGTTGGTCTTGTCTATCAGCATTAATAGCATTTACACTTCTATCAATCATACTGTATGCTTGTGCTATTTGACCATTTCTAGCGCTCATTACGGCTTGAATAACCCCGGCTCTTGCTGAGATTTTTTCCATTGTTGAGGCAACTTTTCTGTTAGTGATAGAAGTAATAACACCTGGAGTGCCTTTGATTTGTTCTATGATTACATTACCCTCAGTTAAAAGTGATTCAAGTTCACCGACAAGTTTCTGATTTGCTTCAAAGTTTTCATTTATATGAAGTCGTTCTCTTTCTGAGGTTTCAAGTTGTTGTCTAAAAGGTTCGGTTAATGCTTTAACATCACCTAAAACTCCTTCTTCTTTTTTTGTAAATTCATCAATTCGTTTATTTGCCGCATCAATTTTTGTTTGATAATCATTAATTTGTCTTTGATAAGCATCTTCAACTGCTTTTCTCATATTTGCTAAATCAGCAGTAACTGAAGTAACATAAGCTTCATTTACACCTTGAGCTGTCGAAGATGGTAAACTTGGAGGTGTAACACCTGCTGTTTGTAAACTCGGTGCAGTTATAGGACTTGTAATTCCTTTTTCTTCAGGTGAAACATATAATGTTCTAAATCTTTCATTATATTTTTTAATTTCTTCTTCTGTAGGATTTATAATTTCACCAGTTTGAGGATTTATTCTATTTGAAGGCACTCCAATACTTTGAGCAAAATTAGCTAAATCGGCAACAAGACCTGCGTTATAACCCGATGGTCCACCTCCTGGCGCAGATGGAGATGATGGAGTTCCTCCTCCTACTCCTGCTGGAGCTGATATACCACCTTGCCCAATTATTTCTGGAGGTGTAACCGCAGAACCTAATAAAGCATCGCCTGTAGTAGGAATAGGAGCTGGTTCAGATATAGGAACTGGGGATTCGGCATTTATCCTTGCCGCTTCTTCACTTGGAATAGATGGAGTAGGAGTAACAGGTTGTCCAAATAAAGCTCCACCGGCTGTAGGAATTTCTTGTTTTTGTTCTGCCTTTGCTAAGAATCTTTGTGTTAAAGATGGACCTTTAGGTTCTTGTGCTCTTTTATATGATTCACTTATAGTAGCGGGAAGTGTTGGTTGATAACTTTCGGGAATAGTAAAAGCAGAAGACAATTTTTTAGATAAAAGTCCTGTGAAATTTGATACTCCTGATTTAAAAGATGAATATAAATTTGATAAGTAGTTTCCAAACATATTATTTAATTTTTAATAATTCATCTCTTAATGTTTTCTTTTCTTTGAGTTTATCAGTTAATTCTTGGATATCTTTTTCAATTACTTTGATGTTAATTTTGTTCACTGTTTCTACTTCTTGAACTTCAACTTCTTCATAATCGTGCTCATTGATTTTTCTATATGTTTTCATATTTTAAAAAGTTATTTTTTTATTTTTCCAATAAATTTTTATGTAAGAAATTATAGGAGCAGAACTACTTCCACTTCCGGTTGCCCAAGAAACAATTGGTTTGATAGCTTCAAAAACTGTAGGAAAATAAGCTCCTGAACTATCTTTAACCTTATAGATTATTTGTTGTCCCGCTGTAACAGTTGAGATAGCATCAAGAATAGTTGAAGTTGATTTCCCATAATCAAAATCAAGTTGTAAAGTTAATGTTCTACCCCCAGAAGCCGAGCCAAAAAATGCTATTTCAATATACTCTATTTGCCCTTGCATTCCATTTTGAAATATAGGTTCAGCGATAAGCCCTCTCCATTGTGAAGAAGCATAATAATTAGCTCCGTGTGTAAGATATTCACAACTTGCCCCCGCTCCTGTTGAAATATAAAGGTCTGTCCCATTAAGAGATTTACAATATCCTTTTGAAGTTGTTCCTGAACCAGCCCCTATCTTATTAACTACTTGTGGGAAATCTTGATATGGACTACCTAAAGAATAAATAGTTCCATCGGCATTCCAGAAAAGCATATTCATATGAATTTCAACACCACCAAATCCTGGAATTGATTCGCTAAAATAATGTTTAGGAACAAATCTACCTCCTTCAAATAATTGAAGTTTACTTCTATTTCCTATTGTAGCAAATTCATTAGGACGACCTGTTGTAAAACAACCTATAATTCCATTCCAGTTAAATGCTCCGTCAACTTCATTATCATTAAGTTGATAAATGATTTCAGCTGATTGTGAATCATAATCCCAGAATATAGCAATACAATCGCCGCGTGCCGCTACACCCGCTCCGCTACCTTTTTCTTTTTCGGCAAAAATTATAAGATGTTGACCTGTTTTGGTAAAACATTTAATCATATAATCTCTTGGAACTATCGTAGCATTGCTTCCATATACCCCGGCATCAGTAAGCCATTTGAGCGTTCTACCATCAGCAATATAAAGCACTTGGTCATCTCCTACTATCATTGGGTGAGGATAATCTTTATCTAAAACTGCCGCAATTGTTCCTTGTCTTGTAAGATAATTTTCAATAAAATCACTTGCCTGGGTTGGAGCCAAAGGAACTTGAGCTACATCTCCATCAATATTATCATTATAAGAATAAAAAATATAGCCAGTCCCGCTTATATTAAAGAACACAATATCTTGACCAATAGGCGTTGTATGAGTTGAATGGTCTGTGCCACCGCCTCCGCTATCTGTTCCTCCTAAAATAGAAAATGGAAAAGGGGTTGTCACTGAAATTGTTTTTCCTATTTCACCTGCCGAACCAGCCACTTGATGAATTTTAGTTGCTTCAATTAACCAGGCATTAGGTTGGGCAGAAAATCTATCAACAGTCGCATTCTTAATTACAGCAACAACTTGAGCCGCCGCATTTGTTAAGGCAGTTGTAACAAACCCAGGAGCTAAAACTCCAGGAGTAGCATTTCTAAAAGGATTAATAGCTACTTGATGTGAAGCCCCTTTTCCAATTTTAGGATAATTTCCAGAGCCATAACCAGAAACAAGACCAATAAAGTCCTCTTGATTATAAACTATTATTCCTCCGTCTGGTGTTTGTTGAATTATCATAAAGGCAAAAAGTAAACTGATACTGTTAAATGATTAACCGAACTAATTGTTCCAGAATCTACAAGAGCTAATCTATCACCTCTTTTTAAAATTCTATTTATTCTTGTTGCTGTTGTAGTTCTTCTAACAGGTGTTTGTGCCGTTCCGTTTAAATTTATTGTTGAAGAAAGAATAGTTGTTCCAGATGCCCTTGCTTGTCCTGTAGTTAATTTATAAATATCAAGAGTAGCCACTGCCCCTGCCGCTGTTCTAAATGATACTTCAATAGCCATAACTTCTAAATCAAAATCAGCAACAAAGAAAGTATCATAACGAGCACTTGAACCTGCTTCTGAATCGGGCAAAAATGCTGTAACTTGATGAAATCCATAATTTGGTAAATTTCTTAATCTTACAGGAGCCCCGCCATTAATATAATGGTCGTGATTTTTGAACAACAAATAATCTTTTTTAAGTTCAGTAAGTTCTTCTATAAATTTTTGTAGTTCTTCTTCAGACATAAAATTCTTTAAAATACTTTTTTAAGCCCATAAGTAATTTTGCTAACCAGAGCCATTTAATTGTCAAACCTTTATTAATAAGAAATTCAGCTTCTTGTCGTGGCAAGTCAACAAGCATTCCAGCTCCAAACTTTTTACAAGTATTAATTATTTCTCTTGACATATAAAAGATTCCCTTATCTCCTATATTTTCTCCATTTGAAAGTTGACAAACTATATATGGTTTACCATTTATAAATTGTTGACCTTTTAGTTTAAAAGCGTGTCCATATGATTTTTTTCCAATTTTATCAATAATTCCATTAGGAGCTATTGTATATTCATTACTCCAAAAAATCCCTGAAGCAACGCTTTGATTTTTATTTTTAAATTTCCAAAGATAAGCCCTAATAGCATCAAACATATCATCATATCCTATATCACGAATCCAAAAATACGATTCCTTGGCGTGTTCTTTAGCCCTTTCATCAAGTTCTTTGGGCCACGATTTCCAATCTCTTAAATTTTCTATACCCGATAATCCAAGACCTTCATTATCAAAAAGAGTCTGACTAATAAATCCGAATCCTTTTGGCAAACAAGCCGATTTAAAGGCATCTTCTAGTGTAGCTCCCCAGGATTCAATATCACCCTCGGATAATTGCTTGGTTTTGGCGAATGTATAATCAGGATTTAATTCAACCCCTTCCTGGTCTTCGCTTACAGCACAGATAGCATAAGCTGTGCATTGGTCATTATTTCCCTGGTCTTTAATTTTTACGAAAGTTGAAACATCAAAATCAATATCCGGTGGAAGTTCAGGATAACCAAATATAGAACCCATTAAGAAATCGGTAGTTTTTTCTTTTCTTTGTCTTAATCCTCCTTCTTTTCTTATTTCTTTCATCTAAGTATTTTTAAGATTTCTTTAATATCTTCTTTAATATCCCCATTATCATCTTTGATGGTTTTAATCGCCTCTTCCAAAACGGCAATTCTCTGCTTATCGGCCGTTATTTCAACATTTACTTTTTCAATTTTGCTGTCAGTTCTTACAATCTGGGCGACATAAAATCCGATGCCGGAAAGCATTATAGAAGTTCCTACTCCGAGAAGACCTAATATGCTAATTTGTCCGTTTGATTTTCTAAACATATATATTTGAAGTTTCTTTAGGCATTAAATAAATCTCCTTGCTATTGAGGATTCATAATAAATCTGAATACGATTTGTTCTTCCCCCAGCGGGAGCGGCCGCCACCGCACTATGAACCACCGTCAATTTCGGCTGATTGCTTCCGTTATCTGCCGTGTAAGCGAACATTCCCGATTCTACGCTGACAGACCAAGGCGGGTTTGCTCCTGCGGCGTCATAATTGGAGTTTTTAGCCATAATTCCGATTATTCCCGAACCGCTTTTGGCTGTATTGACCGCCGCTATACCTGTGGCATTTAAAGTTGAAGTGGCGTATGAGCCGACGGTAAATGTCGTATGAGTTAGCGATGTGTCGGAATAAGCAGTCGTTCCTCCTTGGTCAAAATCAGCCGTTGTGAATGTGTCATTGTCGGCGGGAGTAAATGAATAAAAATTTAAGGTTGAAGTAGATATTCCTGCTGTTTCCGATTCTCCAAAGACAGCAAGCGCGGCGGAATCAACCGTATCCGAACCGATTGTAGTCAAATTGGAAAAAGTCATCCCAAACCTGTGAAGCCGAATCCATCTCTCGGCAGTGCTTCCGTGAGCTACGAAGTAAAAAAGACCATCGCTGACAGAAACTGAGTTGATGCCCGTTCCTGTTGCCTGCCCGATAAGCGAAGCCCAAGTTATGCCAGCGGCATCTACATAGGCGATAACTGCGTCAGAAGTCGTTGAACCCACGCCTGCGTCTGAATAAAATATGGAAGTTGTTCGTCCGACAGTTCCTAAAACGGCAGAACCTTTTTTGCCGAATCCTTTGACCATATCCTCAACATCCATTAAGAGCCGTTCTCGTAAATCCTCTCTTTGGTGATAGTCAAAATACACTCCTCTGATGTCGGTGTGGCTTTTGTCTATGTTTCCATTGGGGTCATCAACAAGTATGCTTGGATTAAAAATCCTCGTGTGTTCTTTTTCCGCCTTTTTACTGACACCAAGTCCAATCGGAGTCCCGTCTAAATCCCAAGCCCTGACATACATTTCAACTCCCTCTTCAATCGCTTTTAAGTCGGTAATTTCAATCTGATATTTTCCGTGGGTTTCTTTGGGAATAGAACCGATTTTGGCGATTTCCCGCCCTTTGAAATTAGCTTGTTCTCTGGCGGTTAAATTACAAGTTGATATTTTTTCATTGACGCTTTTAGCGGTGTCTTCAATACAAGGAATTGCCCCGACTGGCTGGGTGAGTTGATTGACGGGAATTAAAGTGGAGGCGTAAACAACGCCCAGCAATCCTATTGCTATAAGAAACTTTTTAAGATGTTTTTTAAGAAAGTTCATTTTATTTTATGGAGAAATCTTATAAAATCCCGTACAGCTTGAGTAGCGAACCACACCGCTTATGGCGCTTGTCGTTAGCCATAAGGAATTTCCAGCCGCTGGAGTACTGTTTGCCATCGCTGAAGCGTAGTAAGTAGTAGTGGTTGAAACGGCTTGGTCGGAAGTAAAAAGTTTAACCGCCGAATCGGAAGTAATATCGTTGTTGTATCGCATATTGAAAGTGAAAGAAGTTCCGCCCACGACATTACACATCAGTTTGGTTATGGTCGCCGCTTTGTCAAAATACTTTAAATGAATAAGTTCCGATGCGGTGGTTGAACTCACAGAAAATCCAAAAGTGGAAGTAGCCGAAATAACTTGCGTAGCGACTGGAGATTGCCACCTTAAAGTTTCATCGGTTGTATTAAGCATCACCTGCCCCGATTGAGAAAGTGAGAAAGTGCCGATTGGAAAGAAGAAAGAACCCGTTGTGGTGGCGTTTGTAACCGTTAAAGCAGTAAGAGTGGGGCTTGATGAGAAAGAAGGCGCTCCGGCGTTTGCCGTAAGAACGCTATTTGCCCCACCCTGTGCCGTAACTTGTATCGCTCCGGCTCCATTCCCATAAAGCACCCCGTTAGAAGTGAAAGTGGAAACTCCTGTGCCACCGTCGGCGACCACTAAATCTGTAATTCCCGTAATTGAACCGCCCGTGATTGAAACATTGTTTGAGTTCTGGGAAGCTATCGTCCCGAGGCCGGAAATCAAAGAAAGTCCGATAGTAGAAGTCGGGGTGATAGTATCTGTCCCGCTAAAAGCCGCCAGTTGAGTTTGGTTGCCAGTAACATTTGAAACAATAGGATTAGAATTAAGCCAGCCGTTTGTAGCAATAGAAAGATAAGTTGATGAAGCGTTAGTGATTGTTCCTGTCGTGCCCCAAAAAGTTGGAAGGGTGGCATAGGTTGTTGAAGCGTTGGTAATTATGCCAAAAGTAGAAGTGGCATATCTTGATTTCATTCCCCAGATGTCTATTGAAGAATTAGTAGTTAGAGCAGTCCCGCAACCCGCGCCGGAACAAGAATCCAAGCCCCAAAGATTAGTAATCGTTTGATTAGTTGAAGAGGCGGAAGTGATGGTGAGATGGCCTGAATAGGTTATATTGTTTGAATTAGTGTTTGTTACTAAATATCTTAAAGTTTTTGGACTTGTTGTTCCTATCTCACCAATATTCCAAAATAAAGCATTTATTGGTCCGGCATTTATAATATCATTATCATTGAAAGTGCAATTAACATTTGGAAAATCACAATCTGAAGTAATAGTTCCAAGTTTTAAACCCATCTCTTGTTGATTTGTAATTACAATAATATTTTCTTTAGATACAAAATAAGCCGTAATACTTGAGATAGATATAACTAAGAAAAATATTATACTTCCTATTAAAAATTTTGTTTCTAATTTCATAAGTTTTAATTCATTGTATCTTCGGTGTAACTCCTTTCAACAATAACATTTCCATATTTAGCTTGACCAAATCTTGCTACACCATATTTTGCCACACTCCTAGCATCAGAATTAGCATCTTCTGAATAAACTGCTGTATGTTTTGTATCTTCTGAATAAACTGCTGTATGTTTTGTATCTTCGGTATAAGTAGCCATAATTAAAATCTATCAGGATGATTACTACTAATAAATGAGTCTTGTCCTAAAGCCATTTCACCAAAATCTTCTTTTTGTAATCTTAATGATGGTTTTCTATCAACATTTCTAGTTGAATAATGTTCAATTAAAGAAAGTTCAAGTTTAGCAATCATTTCTTGAATTGCCTTAACTTCATCTTTCATTTTGTTTTTTTGGCAATAAGGAAGGGCTACATAAAGTGGAATTAATTCGTGAAACCGAACAGCAAATCCAGGTGTTTTTGTAGTGTCACTTGTAGTAAAATGAGAAGCTCCTCTTTGAAAAGTAATTTCTAATCCTTGTGCAGTTGTTACATAAGAAGTTCCTGGTTTTGGCTGAAGATAATAAGAATTTCCTCTAAGGTAATATCTTTTTGGCATTCCAGAAGCAGAATTAAGTCGTTCATCACTTAATTCTCTTTGGTCTACCGGGTCAAGTGTCTGATAATTTCCTGCTGAATCTTTAACTCTTACTCTATGAATCTTCTCCCAAGTAACGGGAATGGAATAATCAGCTTGTTCATCAACTAAAGTAGTCGTTGTTCGTGGTAAATCTGTATTATTACTATCATCAATTTGCCATCTATTATCAGCTAACATTACTAATGAAAACACTTTATCAAGTGCCATATTAGCTTTACGAGTAATATCGTTTAAATGAAATGAAGTAGTATCAGAACTTGGAATTCCGCACCACCATTTTATTTCACTAACTATATCTTCGTTACTAGCGTGAGAATTAAACTGCATATAAGTTTAATTTTAATATTCTTGCTTAAGAACGCCTTCAGCAAAAAGACCGATATTTGAAGTTGTTGCTGTCTGACTAGCAAATCCAATTCTCATATATTTTGAATTAAGATTTGTTACTTGAATATTAAGTGATGAAGTTGCAGTTAATCCAGGAACCCATTTATTAACTAACTTTGTAGGTCCGTGGGTTTTAACTGCTCCTGATGTTGAATTTGGACTTTCTGAATACCAATTGCTTCCATCATCAGAATATTCATAGAACCATTGAAGTTCTGAAACCGTAGAAGAAGCAATAGTAGTTAAATGCAAATCAAATTGTGTTGCTTTTGAAGAAGAAAATTGATATGTAGAAGTAGCTCCTGTTACATATACAAGATTTGTCGCATTAGTGTTGTAATAGGCATAAGAAAGAGCAGAAGTCAATTGAACTCTATTTGAATTGAATTGACTACCTGCTTTTTGGATTTGTGACTGATACATATAAACCCAAAATGCTCCTGCTGAGAGAAGAAACAAGATAACTCCAATTATAATAACCTTTTTCATTTTTTTACTTTTAATTGTTAATTTTTAATAATAATGCTTTGGACTGTCCTCAATATCACAAGTATTGAGAACAGATACGAAACATTACTGACAGGTAGAACTTTGTGCTCTAAGAATTCCATCATTACCAACTGAAACGGTATAGCAAGAAGTGCTACTAGCCGATTTCATCTGAAAACCGGAACCTTTAATCACCAAACCAGTCGCAAAACCATTAGTAGTTGAAGCAATTTCAACATTGTAATTTACACCTCCAAGCGTTGAAGTCGCAGAAGCTGTCAAAACCCCTGATACGCTAAGCGCACCTGATAAGGTGCCGGTTGTTCCCCAAAATGTTCCAAGAGTGGCATAGGTAGTGGAAGCATTAGTAATGGTTCCATTCGTAGCCATAAACCTGGTAGAAGTAGCATTAGTCATTACCAACTCGGTAATAGTTGCCGCCCCATCAACATCAAGAAGAGTTGTAGGAGTTTTACCAATACCAAGTCCAGTTGTAGTTAATCGCATCATTTCTGTTTCAGCAACACCTGCAGAAAGCAATCTCCAAACCAATTCACCAGAACCTCCCGCGCTGTTACCACCTATATTACTAAGTGAAGCCAGCATAGAAGCCGTATCAGTGGCGGCACCACTTTGTCCGTAAGTTTGAAATGATATCTTTACGGCCGAAGAAGAAGTCGCCGCTGTAATAAAGTTCTGTAATGTGATAGGAGTTGCCGTTGCCGTTGTTGAAAGAACTTGAGTCAATGCTCCTGTATTAGCTACACGAAATTGGTCTACTCGTCCAATATGTAATCCTTCCCGAAATGTTTCATCTTGATTGTGAACTGGACCAATTGCGCCATTACCATATCCTAAGACATCAGAATTACTTTGATTTACTGGATAAGGATATGGATATAATTGAGATTGAACTTGATTCTTAAACAATTCTAGAACTACTGAATTTAACATTAGGGCATTGAAGTATAATACGCCGAATACAAGCGCAATAACTCCTAAAGCCCCAATAACGATATTTGTATTCTTCATTTTTTTATTTAGGAGTTAATTATATTATACCCACCCGTTACCATTAGTTTTAGAAGCATCAATTTTGACATAGACCATTTCACGAGCACCATCGGCATAGGTTTTTTTACCATAACCTAAAAGCGATTTGACAATGTCTGAGAACTGGTCAGGGTCGCGAACCGTTTCAATTTTTGGAGGAATCTGAACAATTATATCAACACAACCTTTAATGCAGAACAGCGAACCTTGAAGTTCAGCACTCCAAACATCAGCCGCCGCAGTTAGAGTTTCTGATACAACAATATCTCCATAACCAACAAAGGTAATTGAAGTCGTTGCATCAGTTGCCACAATACCTCTCTTATCACGAAGCAACCAACGATTTTCAGCTGAAAGCTGGATATAAGTTGTTCCAACGGTGCCGGCATCATTAATGGCGGCAACTAAGTTATCAACTGAAACTGCCGCAGTGCTACCGATATCTACTGAACCAGCCCCAGAAGGAGTAGCATTAAAGGTAAAGACAACACCGGCAATAGTCACCGTATCGCCTTCAGTTACCTGGGTAGCCATTCCTAATGTAGCAGTCCAACGAAGATTATTTGAATAGAGTAAATCCCATCCAAATAAATTGACAATAACACCGCGAGTATTAACACCATCACCGAAAGCAGTTGCTCTATTAGCTTGCTGAAGTTTTAAGGTGTTAAGGAAGTGCGAACCAATAACAGCAACACGACCACCTTTTGGTGCATCAGTCGCGTCAAGTTTGTTATCAGCCGCCGTAAAAACTTCAGGAATATTGCTGGTAGTAAGACGCATATTATTTCCGGCAGTCCCACCAGCGAGATTGCCATCATCTAAGGACCAGAGAGAATTAGTTACTTCAGCAAAAACAGCTTGGTCAATTGCATTGTTATGATTCTCCATCATTTTCTTGGCGATATTGCTTGCTATATCAATTAGTGATTGACGCTTTTCTGTGTCGTCAATAGTAACTTTAGAAGCACTCCAAGTAGCAATTTGAAGCTGTTCTTGGCTTGAAACAACATTACGATTAGTCAAATCACTTCCCGGAGTATAAGTTTCCCTCGCAGGATAATCAATAATTTGACGATTAACCGTGTCACCCTCTCCTGCGACCAAATTTCTAAGCGTAGTTTTAGCAATAACCATTGCCCTATTTTCAACAAATAGAGAACGCTCTGCCTCTGTCGCCCAGAACTCCGGTCTTACAGTATCTAATGTGTTAGCCACAGTTTTAAATTAAGTTTAGTGAATAATATTAGTAGATAAAATCTGTGGCACAAAAGTTATAAAGACATTTTTCCGTCTTTCTTGGACTTCCATCCTTTCCATTCGTCCCAAGTTTTTTGACCTTCCGGTGTTTTAATATCAACAACAGGAGGTTCGTCGGTAAATTCAACTTTTTTGCCGCCAGTTTTATGTGTTCTACTAATTCCGGCTTCTACTGCTTCTTGTTCCTTTTTGTAAGCTTCAATTCTTGAAACTACATATGGGTCTTGAGAAGCTTTTTTAACGGAAACTTCTTGAATTTTAGCAACACGTTTGATTTCGTTCTTAATTTCATCAGGATAAGACATTTCGTCTAAATCCCGTTGCTCAAATACCTCAGAAACTTTCTCGTTAACTTTTTTGCCAATCTCCTCTTCAGAAACATTTGTTTCTTTATGAGGTTGAGAAATAGAAGGAACTTCTTTTTTCTCATTTGCCTTATTCCTCCAATTGATTTTCTGATTAATAGCACCAGAAAGTTTTTTATGATTTTCAACTTCTCTTGCTACTAACTTATCAATTCTTTCGACATCTTCTACTTCATCAAAGCCAAACTCTGAAATAATAGATTGCCGAATTTCTTCCTCTTTCGCCTCTTTTAGAGCATTTTGCTCTTGTTCTAACTCTTCTTTAGTGGGCGCAAGAACCTCGTTCTTTTTTATTTCGTCCATAGGACTTATTTTTGCCCCTTTGGGGCTTATTTTTAATTGATAAATTACTTTACTTTTTCAACCGAACCGCCAATTTTGCCAGCATATCCTTCGGCAAGTTCAACAAATTCTTTTCCGTGAACTTCCAATGAATACTCACGAACCTTTGCGCCAAGTTTTGAAAGAACTGCTACCATCTGAACCTTTTTTGATTCTGCTGGTAAAAGTGCTCCCAACTCAGACGCTTTAGCATTTTCATCAAATTCAATGCCAAGTTCTGTGAGTTTTGCTATAATATCTGCTTTTTTCATTGTTCTTGATTAATTATAATTATTTAATAATTGCTAATATTTCGTTATAATTTAGAATTTTATGTTCTTTACCTTCAAATCTTATATCAATTCCGGCATACTTATCAAAAACTACCATACTATCAAGTTCTAATTTCGTTGCTCCTAATCCATCACCTTTAGCCAACACACGACCCGATGTTGGTTTTTCATCTTTTTCAGGTAATATAATACCGCTTTCGGTTTTGTTTTCTTTCTTTTCAAGTAGTATTAAAACATTATTTTCTAAAGGTTGAATCATATTACATTTCATACTCCTTTCTGTTAAATGCTCTATCAATTGATTGATGTTTTGCCATTGGTTGTAAAATTTCTTTTAAAACAAGTAGTGCTGTTTTTCTAATAAGAACTGCCTCGCCTACCACCTCTTTAGTTCCTTCTAAATCGTCATTTCTATTTAACTCATCAATTTTATCAGCAACAAATTCGCAATATTGAGCAAATTCAGGAACTTTCAATAATACTTCAACAATTTCGGGTTTTAGAAAATTATCCATTAGCTTGTTTTTCTTGTATTTGTTTTAATTCTAATTCTTTTAGAATATCATCTGATGGTCCTGCTTCTGTAATTTCACCTGTTTTACCATCAATTTTAACTTTAATACCTTTTGAAACTTCATATTTAGAAAGAGTAGCTCTTATCCAATCATCTCTGCCTTGTTCAACAAGCGCAACAATTGCTTCTTGTTGACGCATTACTTGTCTACCCATTGGAATAACAGCTGTATTATTCTGAATCAGAATCGCCTTGTATTTCTCTTGACCTAGTAAATTATTAAGATTATTAAAAGCAAGTAAGTCGTTGTCATTTAGTTTTTTTGTTTTTGAGAATAACATTTTAATTTTCTTTTAATAGTTTTACTACTTCTTCAAATATGCTTATTTTAGCATCTGCTTCTTTAATTTTAAATTCTTCAACCAATTCTACTAATCTGAATTCCAATCTAGATTTGAGATTATCTACCTCGCTTGTTACTGTTTTAGGAACAAGTTTAGTAGACATCATATTGATTAAAACAGATAATTCTTTCAATCTCTTTTGTTTTTGCTGTAATTCTTTATCTCTTGTCATAATCCTGTATCTCTAATCTTTTCTTCAATCATAAGTTCTTTTTGTTTTTTTCTTTTTGCCGCTTCAACTAAATTTTTATCTTGAATAATCTTGTTTCCTTCAAATCTAAATCCCATTGATTGAAATATTCTTTTCCAATGTGATTTATCAGCTTCAGGTTTCATTTCTTTTTCATTCTCATTTTATTCTTCATCATCTTTCGCATCTCTTCCTCTGACATCATTTTTCCTCCCACCATCATTGCTTTCTTAGCCACTTCTTTTCCTTTTTTGGTGTAAGGATAATGTTTTCCTCTTACTATTGGCATATTATTTTATTAATTTTAAGTTCCTTGTTCTCCTGCCAATGCTAATGGCTTTTGTGTTGCTTGTGGAGGAGCTACCGTTGGCATTATTGGAGGAGTTTTTGGTAATGAGGCAAAGTCCAAACCTTTCTTTCTTGCCATAAGCTCAAGAATAGCACTTCGTCTAACAGGGTCTGCTTCAAGTTGAGCAAATGAACTAAGTGTTTGTAAATCACTATCAAGATTAATATTTTCGCCTGTAATGATAACATTTACATTTGGTTTGTATTCTTTCCAATATTCTTTGAGTGCTTTCATCAATAATTGTTCTTGATTTTTAAGCTCTTCAAGTTTTTGAGCTTTAAGTAATTCACGCATTACCTCATCGTGAGGACCAAATGCCAAGAGGTTACTGATATACCAATCATCAACAACTATTTTGTAGATTCTTTCTAAAACATCAGCATCCCCAGTTAATCTAATAATTTCTTTTACTTTTAATTCATTGATTAAATCAGGGATAATCCATTCTTCAAACATTTCACGAAATGGAATTGCTAATTTTTGACGCAAGAATGTAAAGAGCTTATTGGCATTAATATTTAATAAAGCTCCTAATCTGAAGGGTTGTCCTGGCTGAGCTTCACCTTGAACAATTTCTCGTGTATTTGCTAAATCATTTGCTATCTGTATATTTTTATTCCAATCAGCAATTAATTGGTCAATAGCTTGTGAACGCAATTCTACTTGTTTTAAACCTTTTGTCACAATAATATCACCATTTTTCATATCACTAAGAATATTTTGAACAATTAACTTATCTTCTGAAGCTAATATCAATTTTGAAGCATATTCAAGAGCTTGGGCTATTTGATTGCCAATTTGATTTGCTCTTACCTGACAATCAAATAATAATTCATAAATTCCTTCTCTCCACCACTTCCCTTTGTAGATACCTCTATGATATTCCTTGTAAGGCATCTTCTTAATCTCTTCAGCATATAAAACATATTTAGGAGAAAAACTATGTTCGCCTTGTGTTTCTATGCCTGAAGTGATAATTTTTGCCAAAGTAAATTTATCTCTATCTATCTCTATTGGCGATTCACCCTTTGCTTGTTTTAAATCAAAGTATGATACTTCGCCATTTCGTTCATAAACTGGATAATGTGGCATTGTCATTTCATTTCCTTGAACTTCGGGCGTAGCTTTGTAAGTATTTTGTTTACATCCTTTTATGGTATCATCAATATTTTTCCAAATACCAGATTTCTTTCTCAAATCAGATTGACTCATTTCGTGTCTTTCAATAACAGGAGATTCATCTAAATTGAAAGCTGTTTGATTGATTACATAGAAGTTTCTTAAATCAACTCTTTCATAACCTCCTTTAATTTTTTTCCAAACAACATTTCCCCAACCTTCACCTTCTTCAATCGCTGAATTAATTTCTTCATCTTGTCCTGTATCTCTTAGATATTCACGATTCTTTAAATTGACAATTATGTTTGGTAAAACATCTTGTTTTCTATCTGTATAAACTTCAATGTTTTTAGTATCAAAATCTATGTTTTTGACATCAGCGTCAATTCGTGGTTGAACAATATCAAACCAAAACTTATAACTACCTTGTGAATCAAACTTGCCATTAGGATATATTTTATTGGCAAAGAGTGAGATTCGCCTTTTTAGTTTTGCTTCACTATAACTTGGATTTTCACCAACTTGGACTACTTTTGTGAAGTAGTCATTAATCTCATCTTTGAATATTCTAAATACACTTTTTTGTTCTTCCATTTGTATTATAAACCAACCTCGCTTTTAATTTCTTTTCTTTGTTCTTGAGCTTCTTGTATTCTTCTTTCTAAATCATATCCAGCAGGAGCTTCTGCTATTTGAAGTTGATAAGCTAATGAATCTAATGTATCGTCGTGAACCCCTTTTGGAAACATTAACATTTCATCTTCAAGTTCTTTACATTCTCCTTCTAAATGAAAAATTGAACCGCTTTCATATCTTGGTATTAAACCTCTAATTCTTGTTTCTTTATGAACTTGATTATGTTCAAGTTCTATAATTGGCAAAAATTTATTCCTCTTTCTCATTTCATCATCTAAGAAAGGTTTAATTGCCATTGAATAAATTGTTTTTTCAATTCCTATTTTTTCATAATTGTCGTCTTGATATAACTTAAAAATTAAATCAATCAATTCTTTTGGAGATATTTTTAAGGTTAAGGTGCTAAGATTCCATTTGTTTTCTCTATCTACATAATTTCTTGTAATACCTGTATTATCTGCTTCATTTGCCTTTGAGATAGCTGTGTCAATTGTTAAATAATTTCTTGTATCTAATGCCTCAAGTTCTTTTCTTGTGCGATATTTAAACCATTTCTTTTGAAATTCTTGATTTTCTGAGATTATGGGATTTTGCTGATAAAGAGAATTAAAAGCATAAGTTCCAATGGCTTTTCTTGTGCTTTCAACCTCTTCTAAACTATATCTTTGTGGCCATAATGTTTCACCTTTTTTTCTAAATTGTTCATCCTCTTCAGCAATAGCGGGAAATTTAATAACTTTTAATCTTGAAGCAAATTCTGGATTTGCCATAATTCTTCCTGCTAAATCATCTAAGTGCCATCTTGTAAGAATTAAGACAACTTTTCCATTTGGTTGTAAACGAGTCCAGGCAGTTGTAATAAACCAATTCCAATGCTTATCTCTAATAACTTGACTATCTGCCTCTTCGCTATTTTTAATTGGGTCATCAATGATTAAAAAATCAGCCCCTCTACCTGTGATAGGTCCACCAATGCCAGCTGAAGTATAACTTCCGCCTTTGTTTGTTTTCCACTTTGCTTTGCCTTGTTCATCGGCTTTTAATCCAACATCTCCAAAAATGAATTTATATTCTTGACTTCCAACTATATCTCTTGTTTTACTTCCAAAATCAAGAGCTAATTCAGCTGAATAAGATGCTGTTATAATTTCTTTATCAGGATTTCTTCCTAAGAAATAAGCAGGAAAGTTAATAGTTGCTTCTTCACTCTTTCCGCTTCTTGGAGGACACATCAGAATAAGGATTTTCCAATCAGCTTCATTCTTTTCTGCCTTTTCTAATTCTTGAGCTATCAGTTCGTGATGCCAATTTGGTTTGTATTTTTTATTTGTTAAAATGCTGAAATCTATTAGCGAATATCTACCGAGCTGGAATAACTTTTTTGCTTCTTCTTGTGAGTAATTCATTTGCTTGTTCTTCACTTAAGACATTTTCAATTCTATCTGTTGGTTTTCCACTTAATAATTGGTCTATTTTGTTTAAAGTGTCTGTTATGTAAGCTAAATCTCTTGCCGGTGATATTTGTAATTTTTTATCTGTGATATGCGTTAATGCTCTTCTTCTTTTATCTTGTAATTGTTTTTGAAAATCACTTAATTGCTCTTTAACTGTTTTACTTTCTAAAATTTGATAAGGATTTACAGACATTGATTTTTCATAACCAGCTTCAAGAACTAATTCACCAAGAGTTTTTGTTTTACCTTTCTTCCCAAGATTTTCCAAGAGCAATTTTATTAACTTCTGTTGTTTAGGTGTTGGCATTGTATTTTTAAGGATTTCCTTGAGGCATTATTAATTTACCTTGTTGAATATTATAATCTAAAAATTGAGCAATTGTGATAAGGTCAGCGATTATTCTATTAGATTCTAAAACTTGAAGTTGTTTATAATCTCTCTGATAAAGCTGAAAAGTAAAATAGCTTTGAATAGAAATAATTAAAATCAATCCTAAAATTACATAAACTAGATTTTCACTTAATAATTTTTTTATTTTAGACATTTAAAAATCTTTTTATTTTTTGCGACATAGTAGATTTAATTACTAAAACATCAAACCCGCCATATCGCCCATATTGCCATTCTTTAACGATAGCATCTATCCAATTTTTAGATTGTTTTTCTTCTATATTCATTTTTGCCACATTAAATTCTCTTAATCTTCACTCCCCATAATTTTATTTTCCCGCCTGACACATTTTCGGTTGTAGGGATTTCCCGGAGATAACAATTTATTAAACAATGATATTCTTCTTGGATAACTTCCAATTCTTTTTCGCCAGAAGCTAAAAATTCTTTAAAGGCAAAATCCACGCCAGCATTGGATACAAACTTTTCATTGTACAATTCACTATGTTTTAATCTTGCCATTTTTTTATTCCCTCTCACCTGCCGCCGAAGCGACAAGTGTCGTCTTAGCTAATGACGAGCAGCTTCCATGCCTGCCTTTGAAGACAGGTGAGAAGGAACAGTCCCTTTTATTCTCCTCCCTATCCGGTGTTTATTTATATGGGTTGAATGATTTTACTATTCGGTCTTTATCGCGGCGCGCGAAATTAAAGCGTAAATAAATCCCATAAACTATCGTGATAAGGGGGAGGATAAAAGGGACTACTATTTTAACAATCTTTGCTTTCTAATCTCCACTCGTCTTTTAACCGATTCTGTTTCTTGTCATAGAAACTATTTTTTATCCGCCAAATAATACCTATTAACCTCGCCAGCATTTCTTTCAACCCGCAAATATCCGGCGCTTTCAAGTTCTTTGATAACCCTTATAATATGCCGTTCGCTATATTGAAGTTCTTTTGACAGAGTTTTAACGCCCGGAAAACAATACTTCTTGCCGTCAAATAAGTGAATTGTCAGCGCCCAGAAAAGCAGTAAGCCGCTTCGGCTAACTTTACCCTCTAAAAGCAAAGCGTGGGGAAGCATAACAAACCCGTGAGTTTTCCATTTAATTGGGGTATTCCTTGTGATTGTCTTTAAAGTTTTTTTATAATTAATTTTTTCCATAAGATAGTTTCTTTTTATTCTTTTTTCTTATTAGGGTGACATGGGTGTCATGGGGTGGTGACATGTATGTCACGGGTTATAATCGGCTAATTCGCCGGTTATAAACAGGAAATCCACAAGGTTTTCCGACTATTATTTTTGAAGAAACTATCAAAAAACAGATTGGAACCCACGGGTCTATCGCGGGCAGTTCGAGGTTGCCCTTTGGCTACCCACGAGTTCCAATCTGCTCTCGAACAAACTTTTTGATAGTTTAATTGCCATTACATATTTTAATAATATCGGGTTTTATCCCTTGTTTAGATAATAACATATTAAAAGCGTCTTGTCCATCCACATTTTGTGCTTGAAATATGGCATTTTGGGCTATTTTTAGAAACCTTTAATTTTTAGCGGGCGGATTGGGTGGTGAGGTGGGGATAAAGTGCCAATTTGTGCTTAAATTTTAATCTTTGACGGGAATGATTTTTTGTTGTAGTATGGAAATATCCGGTGAGAGATTTTCAAACGCCCCCCGCGCTCTCACCGGCAAGGGGGGCTTAATATATGGACTTCATAAAAGAAAAGTAATCAATGTGAAAATTGATTTAAAAGAATTTAGAAAAAGAGATAAATATATCAACGAGTTAAAACATCCGACTCGCGATTTAATTATTTGGAATTATTCCAATGCATGCCAATTTGATAATGCTTGGGACGAATTTACCAAAATGTCGCGTGGTTTGATTACTGATTTAGAAGGAAATATCATAGCAAGGCCATTTAAAAAGTTTTTCAATTTGGGGCAAATAGATGAAAAAATTCCAGGTGATAATCCTATAATTTATGAGAAGTTAGATGGTTCGCTTGGTATTCAGTATTATGACAATGAGAGACCTTATATTGCCACGCGTGGCAGTTTTACTTCTGAACAAGCAAATTGGGCTTGTCAGTGGCTATGGAATAAAGATTTGTGGAAAAAGGATTTTCTTACCGATAAAACTTATCTTTATGAAATAATTTATCCCGAAAATAGAATTGTTGTTGATTATGGAAGTCGGGCGGAGTTAGTTTTGCTCGCCGTGATTGATAATGAAACAGGTGAAGAAATGCCATATATTTGCGAAGAAGAAGGGCAAAGATTGGGGATTTCATTCGTCAAGCATCTTAAATATGAAAATTTGGATAAAGTCATTGAAGATACAAAAAGCATGGTCGGAGAACAGGAAGGTTATGTTTTTCATTGGCCTGACAAAAACAATTTTCGCTTGAAAATAAAAAGCGATGAATATGTGCGACTTCATAGATTAATTACCATGTTTTCAAATAAAAGCATTTGGGAATTATTAATGAATAATCAGCCGTTTGACGAGTTGTTAGAAAAAGTTCCTGATGAATTTTATTTGTGGGTAAAGAAAACTAAAACTGAACTAGAGGATAAGTTTGAAGATATTAAAAAAGAGGCCGAAAGAGTTTTTGGACTTATTAAAAATTTGCCCACCAGAAAAGAGCAGGCCGTAGAACTTCTTAAAAATCACGAGGAACTATCCAAATTTGTTTTTGGATTATTGGATAATAAAGACATCTCATCAATTATTTGGAAAACTTTGCGGCCAAAATTCGCTAAACCGTTTAGAGAAGATATTGATGTTTTATGACCTCCCGCCACTTCCAATTTAAAACCAAAATAAATGGAGAACCCTACGAGGACTACACGCTTTGTAAGACACGCGCTGAAGCTACTGACATATTCCTAAAATTCCTCCGGCAACAAGGAAGCAAGATTACTTATCTTGAAGTGTTTAAGAATACCAAGCCGGTGGGACAAAGGCCGAATAAGAATTTATTATAATTTAACCCCCACAAGAAAGGATAAAAATATGAAAAATAAAAATAAGAAAGTTAAAGCATTTGAAGATTTTTGGAAACTTCCAAAGAATTGGAAAGTGTTGAGTTTTTTACAAGTCAAGAATAGTGAAATTGTATTTGCCTATCATCCTAAAAGACAATCTGAAATATCGGCTTTTATTTTTGATAAAGATAATAGCGAATATGCGAGATGGATTGTAAATATACCAATTCTTTAAATTAAAAAATGGCGGCAAGTTCGGGACAAACAAACAAAACCCGAAATAGAGAGTGTAATAACACCTTGCCTAAACGAGAAATCGCACGGTAGAAAAACCTGCCACGATAAACCGCCTAAATAAATTTATGATAGTAATAAGATTTATATGGTTTTTAATATCAGATGTAATGTGGGGCGGAATAAAATTTTATTTAGATATTCCCAAATATGTTTGGAAAAAATTTAATGAAAAAGAAAATAAAACTAAAATCCCCTCATAACCAAGATTTAGATGTATGAAATAAAAGAAATAAAGAATACGATAATTTGCGGGGATGCTTTGGAAGTTCTTAAAACTTTACCGGATGAGTGCGTGGATTTAATAATCACCTCTCCACCTTACTACGGCCTCCGGCGATACGGCGATTACGAACAGCAAATCGGTTTGGAGAAAACCTTTGACGAGTTTCTTAAAAAGATTTTAGAAATTACCAAGGAACTTAAAAGGGTTTTGAAACCGAGCGGGCAGTTTTGGTTAAACTTCGGAGATTGTTATGCAAGTGAAGGAAAATCTGGGGGTGATTTTGGCAAAGACGGCAAGATGACAAAAGGACTATCTGGTAGGGCAAGAAATAGTGAATTACAAAGCAAATGTCTTATGATGATGCCCGAAAGAATCGCTTTAAAAATGATTGATGAACAAGGCTGGATTTTAAGAAACAAAATAAAGTGGGCAAAACAAGTTTTAGATTTCAAAGAAAAGAAAACCAAAGGTTCGGTAATGCCGACTTCGGTAAAAGACAGATTCAATGAAAGCGGTGAAGAACTTTATTTCTTTGTCAAAAATAAAAAGTATTATTCAGATTTGGATGCGGTGAGATTAAAAAATTTTGAGCCAAATGTAGAAAGACCGCGAATAGGAAATAATCAATTTCAAAATTTCAACTATCGTGTCCGAGATGCTAAAAGAAAATCAGGCCAGCCGCAATTTAAAGCGAGCGAGGAAGAGATAAAGAATTATGCCAAAGGTTCGGAATTTGAACAAAAATACGGCGAACCGTGGGACAGATTTGGGGGAAAGACAAGAAAAGCTGGAAATCAACAGCCAAAAGGTAGAAGTGCTTTTCTGGGCGGAAGCGAGTTAAGTGATTTTTATAAAGATAAAGACATTAGGGGAAATGAAATGGGTAAAAACATCCCCACCGTTTGGCTTATCGGAAGCGAACCGCATAATTTTCAAAAAGAATTAGGAGTTGATACCGATCACTTTGCTATTTTTCCGCGAGCATTAGTTGAAATACCGATTAAGTTTGGATGTCCGCCCGGGGGGATTGTATTGGATTGCTTTTCGGGAAGCGGCACAACGGCAGTAGTCGCCAGAAAACTTGGAAGGAATTATATTGGGATTGAATTAAATAAGGAATATATAAAAATTGCTGAAAAAAGATTAGCCCAAGAAATCCTATTATAACCCCCCTATTATAAATTAAAAGAATAATGAAAAGAACAATAAAGTTAAGAAATAGACCATTTTCAGTTTATGTTGGTGAACCATATAGGGCTTTTATAAAAGGTTTGATTACATTTCCTTATAACTTCATTAGAGGAAAATTCAATGGTTATCCGACTTGTTGTGTTCTTTATTATTGTATATTGAATATGACAGAACTTCCGGCCGCCGCGAGTAAAGAAACGTTTGAGTATATTGAAACCGGCAAAGAATATGCTGAATGTCCCGCTTGTTTGAAAACACTTGAAGATAACGAAAAGAGTTTATAGGTTGACAGGATATAACCTACTATGATAGTATAATAGAAAATCTATGTTTACCAAAAAAACCGACAAAAAGATATTCGCAAAAGGTGGGCGTGCTACTTATGCGAAGTATGGGCGTGATTATATGAAAATGATTGGCCTGAAAGGGGGTCGCCCCAAAGGTAGCGTTAAAAAACCGACTTCTGCCCCTGTGGATAAACCGACTATTCAAACCCCTTGACCGATAATAACCGAGTATGATAGTATTAAGTAGGTGGGGATAAATGAACATTAACAAATTTAAAGAATGAAATTATCAAAAATTGTTCGTTAAAATCTGGCATAGCATAATAATCTTTTTATAGGTAAAAACTATAAGAGATAATGCATTCAACAGACATCGTTTTTAGGAGATGGGAAGCCGTATGCTGTCCCGTTGGAGTTGAACGAAAATGGAGTTGCAAATCCAAACTCACATAAAAAATACTGGGTCTTCTGTTGTCTTAAAATCTTAAGTGATTGACTAAAATACAAAAAATATAGACACAAGAAGTGCATTAGGTCATTCCAACAATCTTCTCAAGGTCTTGCCAGAACTTAGCGAATTATTTAAAGGTCGGATTATTAACAATTAAAATTAAAAAAATGATTGAAACATTGGAAACCCCGTCTGGTATCCGTTGGAACATAAATCATTGCTTTGAGGGAATGAAAAAATTCCCGCCGGAAAGCAAGGAATACCAAATGTTTGAGAATATCCTCGGTTTCATTCTCAACCGATACCGGCGCCAGCAAAAAGCCGAGATGTATAGCGAAGTATTGGTGAAAGATTTAGTCAGAAAAGCAAAGTTAATTTAATCTCTTGCGTCCGGCTATCTTGCGGGATTTACCTTAAATGGAAGCCGTGTTCGCAAGAGGCGGCCAATCCCGTAAGATAATCGGAAAAAATCTATGGAAAAAATATTTGAAGGAACAATAAGGAATGCCGAAAATAACGAGCTTTTGATTAAGGTTTCGGCGTTGTCCTGGGATTCGTTCCAAGAAGAGCTTTCAAAACGGAAGTGGCTCAATTTTGCCGAGGACAGGCCGGAAGTTCTTATGCCGGACGAATTAGAGGACGAAGAAGAATTAGAACCCGTTTTGCCGGAAGACAATTTGGACAAGGAATTGGACTCGGATATTTTAGAAGACAACCTATGAGATATTCCTTCAACGAAAAAGACCACCTCCATTTGTTAGATGACAAACCGCTTACAGGCACTTCCAGCGTGGGAGATGTCTTGGCAAAAAACCTTGTTTGGTGGGCAGCGGAATTATCGGCGGTAGTATGCCTTGAATCCGGCGAGAAGATTCCGAATATAAGAGAAGAATACTTGTCGGCCGTAAACAGCCCGGACAAGAAAAAGGCGATAGATGAATTACAAAAGAAATATCCTATCTTCAAGAAAGCCAGATTTGCCCACTTTGACAAAAAGAATGAAACGGCGAAAACTGGCGTAAACCTCCACGCTGAATTGGAGCATTGGGTGCGAGCGAAGATGGGAATCGGGCCATACAAGGCCGATTACGACCCAAAAATCAAGCCATTCATTGACTGGGCGGAAAATGTAGTCAAAAGGTTTTTATGGTCTGAAGCTCATTGCTTTGATGAAGATTTGTGGGTTGGAGGCATATCGGACACGGGAGTTGAACTTAATGACGAAACCTACGCCATAATTGACTTTAAGAGCGCCAAAGAAGCGTATGTGAACTATTTTATCCAAGCCGGGGGATATGCTCTACAAGTAGAAAAAAACGGCTTATGGGATAAGGAGGGAAAAGTAAATAAGAAACTTGATAAGCCAATTTCCCACTTGATAATCGTTCCGTTCGGCGCCGAAACGATAGAACCGGCCATAAGGCATAATGTTGCCGACTACAAAGATGGTTTCAGGAATTGCGTCAGTTTGTATCGGCTTTTGGGAATGAGTAAAATTAACTAAATATAAATCAATTAAAGTAAAATAAATATATGCCAAAAATAGAAAAACTTTTGCTCACCGCAGTTTACAAAAACGACAAAGATAAATCCGGTCAGCCATTTATAACCCAGAAAGGAAAGCCGTTTTGGAAAATCGCCATTAAAGCCAAAGAATACGGCAACGAGTATCTTTCATCTCTCATCTTTGAACCCGATGACATACTCCACACTTGGAAAGCCAGCCAAGTCGTAAGCGTTATTGTGGAAAAGAAAGGCGCTTATCTGAACTTCCGTATGCCCAACGAAAAAGATTACTTGGAAATGAAACTTGAAGAATTTGATGTAAGGTTAAAAGCCGTTGAGAATTTCTGCCAAAACAGGGAAGTTCCGGCGATGCCCGATGAACCCGTTATCCATTCAGAAGACAAAATTAAAGTGGAGGATTTGCCATTTTAAAAATTAAATTATTCTGACCCTTACCGGCTATCTCGGCGGCAAATATAAAGAGTAATTCGGACGACCCGAAACTCTACAAGATATTTCAAAAATTGTTGCCTGATTTATGGGAGGGTTGGAGCAGATTAAAAGGGGCAAGTGATTAAAATTAAGCCACAGAGAAGCTTGTTGTCATTTGCCCCGATAATCTTAAAAATATGTTTATAAACAAAGAAAAACTAATAATTGAAATACGAAAAAATATACTTGAACTGATGCCAAATCTCATTGCGTGCGAGGATTGTAAATGTGCTATAAGAAAAGAGAATGCGAATAAAGTCGTACACTATTCAGCTTTTGGCAGATGCGACTTTTTCTATTGTGGAAGATGTAAAAAACCATATAAAGAACACCATTCTTTCACCTCTCCTCCTCATTATTTTGCCGAAGTTGAAGTAGATATTAAAGGAAATCCGATTAAAAAATAATGATTCCCCAAACAGCAAATCTAATCCGCGCCAGAATGGCCGAATTAAGAAGAAAATATCCCGAAGCCAATGATAAGGAACTCCATTATCAGTATGTCAGCCATTATAGGGCTAAATTATGCGATATTTGCCTTAAAATTCTTACAGACCCCGAAACTCCGAGCCAAGATACAACCCTGCGCCGTTTAAGGGAACTTAAAGAAATTGAAAAATTATCTAAACTTAAAATGAGGTTAATCTAATGGACGAAATTAAATCTCTAAAACAATTCGCCGAAGAAGTTGTTAAATACAAAAATAGCCCGCAAATGCTTGCCGAACTTCATCTTTATATGGCCGCCAAATACGCAATGCTTGCCGATATTTTAAAAGACCTTAAAGTGGAAGAAGCTAAATTTTGGGACATAAAATCTTTTGAAGAAGATGGCAAGACGAAACGGGATAAAAACCTGTCCGACAGATATGTTGAAATGTTGTGGCGCCGGACTGAAGGCGGCCAGAAAGAAATCCGGCTGAAATACGAATGTGATGGACTTGAAAAACTTATGGCGGCAATTAAAACAAGTTCGGTTGTGAGCGCTATAGAAGCCCGTGGCTCAATGTAAAATTAAATAACTAAAATGGACTCACCTAAAAGTTTATATCCCCTATCCCAAAAAGAAGTCAATAAAATGATTAAAAGTCGGAAATGCCAAAACTGAAATTTAAATCATATCCGCAGTTAAAACGAGATTTGGATAAAGTTTTTTCGCTTTTTATTCGGGCAAGGGATTCGGTTGAGGGGAAGAAGATGAAAAAAGAAAAGAAGTATAAATTAAATATCATAATGCCTGAAGAATGGTGGGAAAGTGATAAAACATTTTTGGGAACTCTATTTTATCCCGCAAGATATCATTATCCAAAACCATTTCATTATAGCTATGTTATGCCAATTAGACGGAATTATGATAATGATAATTTAGAATTTATAACCCCCGCCAACTAACCTTTAATAGATTAAAACTAAAATATGCCAAAAAATAAAAAAGAAAACCTAAAACTTTCAATAGCCAAAGCAATCGGCAAACTCCAAGTTGGTCAGATGACTATTAATGGCGAAGAAGGACGAGCCACAGAAGATTATGGATACGGCAGAGGAAGTAGTTAATAAATTAAAAGAGGGAAAATATGAAAAATAAAGTAGAAGAATTGGCAAACTTTATGCACTTAGAATATGAAAGATTTGCTCAAAAAAGTGGCTGGGAAACAAACAGCCAATGTAAGGTTGAATTTGATAAATTGCCAGAGGCTAATAAAAAAACAATGCTGTGGGTGGCTGAAAGCATTTTAGAAAGAATTAAGAAAGAACTTGAAGATAAACTACTGATTAAGTGTGAATGTGAAAATGGCGAGTGTCCAAACTGCCAGCGACTTTGTGAAGTAATCGACAACCTACTATAAAAATACTATGAGCGAATTACTACAACTTGAAAAACTACAAAAAACAGTAAGGAAAATAAAGGAAATTAGGGTTATAGAAATGCCGACAGATTTTAGAGATGAGGCAAGGAAGACATCAAGAGAACAAATCTACATTGCTGGACAAATGAATATGTTAGTAAGAGTGGGCGAAATAATCAAGGAAGCAAACCTATGAAAATACTTTCATTATTTGACGGAATATCCATAGCACAACAGGCTTTTAAGGAGTTGGGCTTTGAGGTTGAGTATTACGCCAGCGAGATAGACAAGCAAGCCATTTCAATCACACAAAAAAATCACCCGAATACTGAACAGCTTGGAGATATAAAAGACATAGATTGCACGAATGGATTACTACATTACGGGAAAGGAAGGTTGGCGGAAACGGATATTTATTTTCTTATAGGTGGCTCTCCTTGCCAAGATTTGTCAATAGCAAAGAAAAACAGAGAGGGTCTGAACGGTAAGAGAAGCGGTCTGTTTTGGGATTATGTGCGCATATTAAAAGAATTAAAACCGAGATACTTCATTTTAGAGAATGTGGCGAGTATGCCGAAAGAAGCGAAAGATATTATCACTGAAACATTATGGGGAATCGAACCGATTATGATTGACGCTTCTTTATTCTCCGCACAACAAAGAAAACGATTATTTTGGATAGGGAAGCTGACAGACAAAGGTCACATAGTAATGGTTGAGAATTGGGAATATGAGGAAGTGGACATATTACAACCAGAGAATAAAGAAATATATCTCAAGGATATTTTAGAAAGCGGAGAGGCAGTTAAAGAGAAAGCATACTGCTTAACGGCTCATCAGAAGGACTTTATCAATGATTTTATCAAACGACATCAGGGAAATTATGTTTTTAAGGATAAACCCATAAGAATTGGAAGTTTAGGCAATGGTGGGCAGGGGGATAAAATTTATTCTATCCACGGAAAAAGTGTCTGTTTGAGTGCAAATGGGGGCGGTAGAGGGGCAAAAACAGGGCTTTATTTAATAACTGGTGGTGCAAAAAGAACAAGAGAAGGGAAAGGAAAAACGCTTGAAATAAGAAAAGACGGAAAATCAAATTCATTGACTACCGTTAGCACGGATAGCTTGGTTGTATTAAAAGATTATTTTAGACCGCTAACACCAATAGAATGTGAGAGATTGCAGAGTTTGCCCGACAATTATACAGAGGGGTTGGCAAAAACAAACAGAAAAAAACTTTTAGGAAACGGCTTTAATTGTGCCGTCATAAAGCACATTATCAAGAGTATTTTATGAAAATTTACAAAATAACAGAAGCAAGTAAATATCTTGGCATAAGCATAAATTCGTTAAAGACATTAGCGAATAACGGCAAACTAAACTCTTTCAAAACAAGCGGCGAACACAGACGATTTAGAGAAGATGAGGATTTATTGGAGAATATCAGCACAAATGAAGGAGTTATTATTAATACTGAAATTGAAAGGGATTAAAATTAAAAGGAGAATAAATAAAATGAAAATTACTTTAGATTCTTTTTTAAGGGCAGAGAATTTAGATGGTGCCACAAAAAAAGCACCTCTTGGGGCTAAAATTAAAAACGTCAGAATGATTTTGGCCTCTGACTTGGCCTTTCAAAGCGATAACGACAGAATTGAATTGACGGTTGAATTGCCCGACGGCCTAGAATATCAGTGGCTTCCGAATAAAACATCCCTTAAGGCCATTATGGGAGCTTACGGAGATGAATCTGACAACTGGATTGAAAAAGAAATTAAGCTTTATTCATTGAGCCAAAATGTCAAGGGGGAGATGAAAGAGGTTGTATACGGAATGGTATGAAATATATCGGTATAGACAATGGGCTATCGGGAGGAATTGCGGTTATAGAAGACCGTAAGATTCTTGAGATTCTTCCGATGCCCGTTGTTGCCGGTACTAAGGGAAAAAATGAATTAGATATATTAGTTATTCAGAATCTTTTGTGGAAATATCGCGGTGTTTTAATAATAGAAAAAGCTCAAGCCATGCCGAAACAGGGGTCGGTATCAATGTTTAATTATGGTAAAAATTATGGAATTATTATCGGTCTTGCGGTTTCTGTGGGAATGCCAACGCATTATATTCCGCCAAAAACATGGCAAAAGGAAATGTTCGTTGGAGTAGATAAGACCGATACCAAGGCCGCAAGCGTTCAGGTGGCTAAACAGTTCTATCCAACCCACGCTTTTCTAGCGTCGGTTAGAAGCAAGGTTCCTCACAACGGAATGACCGACGCCGTATTGATAGCAACTTATGGTTTCAGAAAAAATCTATAATTTAACCCCCCTATTATAAATTAAAAGAATTAAATTAAAATCTAACGAAAAGAGTTTATAGGTTGACAAGAAAAAAATATGCCCTCAATTAAATTCTCCAAAGAAACAATAGATAATAGTTCGCTGACAAAACACCAATTTGAAACTTTGAAATTCATTTTTTGGTTTTTTATGAAATATGGATATTCCCCTTCTATGGTAGAAATCGCTGATAAGTTTAGTATAGCCCGCTCCGCGGCCTTTGAAAGAATTGAAAGATTAAGAAGAAAAGGATATTTAAAGCGCGGAAATAAAAACAAAGAAAGAAGATGCGAACTTTCAGATACTTGGGATAAGAGAAAAGAATTAAAAAGATTTTTTGCTCAAAAGGTTATTTGACACAATTTCGGCTCCCAACCCCAATAAATAAAATTATTAAAATAAAAAGGAGAATAAAGAGATGAAATACAATCAAAAATTGCCAGAAGAAGTTGAAGCTAAATTAGATGCTTATATTGAGCGTATTAAAAAAATTAAATGGTTTCAACCGCAATCAAAGATAGATGCTAAAGATATTGAAAACAAAGTTAAATTCGCCCTTGATTGTTTTGGCTTGAAAGCGGAATTGGAATGGAGAAAATTAGAAACCGCTAAAGATTGGGGTGCCGCTCGGGATGCCTCTTGGGATGCCGCTCGGGATGCCGCTTGGGATGCCGCTCGGGCTGCCGCTGGGGCTGCCGCTCGGGATG